>SNRY01000111.1_pt1 | contig 30479 bp, 20 predicted proteins | sample 4693421 | NCBI WGS metagenome assembly SNRY01 (sample SAMN11003215, study PRJNA524138) | termite gut metagenome | isolation source: Bacteroidetes bacterial symbionts from single cell of protist host amplifed... | host: Streblomastix strix ... | reverse complement strand
TTTCTTTATTTTTGTGCTTTGGCAATTGGGACAATGAAGGGTTAGTGTAATTTTCATATACAAATATAATCACTTATAACCTGATTGCCAAATTCTTACAGAAGCATACTTTTTAAATCACCACCAATTTAGTATCTTTGACTTCTGAAACAGCAAGGAAAGAAATCACCAGATATGGTTAAGTGTTGTGAATTGCTTTCAAAATTTAGTATCTTTGACTTCTGAAACAGCAATTGGAGTAGCGCCATTTTTGAAAGTAATGTTGTGAATTGCTTTCAAAATTTAGTATCTTTGACTTCTGAAACAGCAAGTATTCAAATACTACGATCAGAAAGATAGTTGTGAATTGCTTTCAAAATTTAGTATCTTTGACTTCTGAAACAGCTGCATATACATGCTCTTCTTGCGCATGTTAGTTGTGAATTGCTTTCAAAATTTAGTATCTTTGACTTCTGAAACAGCTCACAATAATAATTTAATTGATCTTTTTCTGTTGTGAATTGCTTTCAAAATTTAGTATCTTTGACTTCTGAAACAGCAACATTTTGGATCTGATCGTTTAAATTTCTGTTGTGAATTGCTTTCAAAATTTAGTATCTTTGACTTCTGAAACAGCAAAACCATAAATATCACCCAAATGATTAACGTTGTGAATTGCTTTCAAAATTTAGTATCTTTGACTTCTGAAACAGCTTTTTAGCTAATAATGTAGAAGTCCATCCGTTGTGAATTGCTTTCAAAATTTAGTATCTTTGACTTCTGAAACAGCCTTTCGCGATTTTTCCCTTCTCAGTATTTGTTGTGAATTGCTTTCAAAATTTAGTATCTTTGACTTCTGAAACAGCAGGCAACTTTTTACCAGCAGCCGATGTTGCGTTGTGAATTGCTTTCAAAATTTAGTATCTTTGACTTCTGAAACAGCATAGAGAGGGTTGAAAAGGAGTGTGAGAGAGTTGTGAATTGCTTTCAAAATTTAGTATCTTTGACTTCTGAAACAGCTTCTTGAAGTTGAAAGATGAACGGAAACATGTTGTGAATTGCTTTCAAAATTTAGTATCTTTGACTTCTGAAACAGCCCATCCTGAACATAATAACTTAATATCTTAGTTGTGAATTGCTTTCAAAATTTAGTATCTTTGACTTCTGAAACAGCGTATGTACACTTTCTACATCGACGAAACTAGTTGTGAATTGCTTTCAAAATTTAGTATCTTTGACTTCTGAAACAGCCGAAACGTTAGAAGAAGCGATTGAAGAAGCGTTGTGAATTGCTTTCAAAATTTAGTATCTTTGACTTCTGAAACAGCATACCACTCAATTCTTTTTCGCGTCCAAGTGTTGTGAATTGCTTTCAAAATTTAGTATCTTTGACTTCTGAAACAGCTTTGATATGGAGTGTTTCGTATTACGTCATGTTGTGAATTGCTTTCAAAATTTAGTATCTTTGACTTCTGAAACAGCATGTCCGTTTTCCTTTCACGGACGTAATCCGTTGTGAATTGCTTTCAAAATTTAGTATCTTTGACTTCTGAAACAGCACTTGTACAAGAAGCGTTTGACCTTTTTTTGTTGTGAATTGCTTTCAAAATTTAGTATCTTTGACTTCTGAAACAGCCCGGATACAACCAACGCTTCTCTCTCTGCTGTTGTGAATTGCTTTCAAAATTTAGTATCTTTGACTTCTGAAACAGCTTTTGTAAAGGGGATTCCGTGTGTGTACGCGTTGTGAATTGCTTTCAAAATTTAGTATCTTTGACTTCTGAAACAGCAAGGGCATAAAATAACCATTTAAACAGCGTGTTGTGAATTGCTTTCAAAATTTAGTATCTTTGACTTCTGAAACAGCTTTTGTCGAATCCAATTTATTATATTATTAGTTGTGAATTGCTTTCAAAATTTAGTATCTTTGACTTCTGAAACAGCGGATGTGTTTAAACCCCCCCACGCAGGTGTGTTGTGAATTGCTTTCAAAATTTAGTATCTTTGACTTCTGAAACAGCTCTCCTGTTTTTTTTAGTACTTCGATTTCTGTTGTGAATTGCTTTCAAAATTTAGTATCTTTGACTTCTGAAACAGCGTATATCCAATACTGCTACCGATGCTGCCGGTTGTGAATTGCTTTCAAAATTTAGTATCTTTGACTTCTGAAACAGCTTTGCAATAGTATCCCCATCAGCAGCAAGGTTGTGAATTGCTTTCAAAATTTAGTATCTTTGACTTCTGAAACAGCGGTTCCGAAAAGGACATGTTCCCTGTAACCGTTGTGAATTGCTTTCAAAATTTAGTATCTTTGACTTCTGAAACAGCAGCCTTGCAAGCCGTTGAACAAGAGTTTGAGTTGTGAATTGCTTTCAAAATTTAGTATCTTTGACTTCTGAAACAGCGATAAATCTGGTAACCCTGTGCGAATGTTCGTTGTGAATTGCTTTCAAAATTTAGTATCTTTGACTTCTGAAACAGCCGATGATTTCGGAGGATGAAGTGTTTAATAGTTGTGAATTGCTTTCAAAATTTAGTATCTTTGACTTCTGAAACAGCTTTCTTTTCTATTCCACGCAATTTTTTCTCGTTGTGAATTGCTTTCAAAATTTAGTATCTTTGACTTCTGAAACAGCCAACGTTATCCAAATATACGAAAGGAATAAGTTGTGAATTGCTTTCAAAATTTAGTATCTTTGACTTCTGAAACAGCTACGATGTATGCCATTGGTTGTCATGGATTGTTGTGAATTGCTTTCAAAATTTAGTATCTTTGACTTCTGAAACAGCTTAATCTTGATAAGTAGTTATAAACCAATAAAATATAGCTGTTTTTAGAATAAAAAAAGGATGCTGTTTCAATAGAAAAGCCCACCGAAAATGTGGACTTTTCTATTTTTACCAAAATTAAAAATCTCAGAATAATTCTAACTGTTGTTCTGGAGTAGAGACTACCATTTCCTTCTTTCCTATAAAAAGCTCCATATTCCCAAATTGCTTATCGGTAACACATAATATGCCTATTTCTCCTTTTTCTGGTAAGATAGATTTCACTCGTTTTATATGAACATCTGCATTCTCACGACTGGCACAATGCCTCAAATAAATTGAAAATTGGAACATTGTAAAGCCATCACTTTGTAACTTCTTTCGAAAATCCATATACGCTTTTTTCTCTTTCTTCGTTTCTGTTGGAAGATCAAAAAACACAAATATCCACATTATGCGATATTCACTAAAACGGTTCATTTTCTATTTTTTCTCCGGATAACTGATTTTTCGAATTTCTCCTTTGAAGCATTTATACAGAGAAGCGGTTGTTTGCCCTACGGCTATCATTAAAGGACTGCGTTGATCGTTAATTGTTACTTCAATAGTTGGAATATCCAATAACTTTATTTTCAATTCTTTATTCAGTTTCGAACAATCTGTCCCGCTATCTACAATTTTTACAACAAGCTCATCTACATAAGGGCGATATGGCTCCATAATGTCATCTGCTAAACAATAAGCATTATAACGATTGTGATGATGGATACCCACCGTAGGTAACATTCCACTTACAACCAATCCACGTGCCACAACTGCCCGAAGTATGGCGTACCCATAATTTAAAAGATTATTGGGAGGAGCCTCTTCTCTCCCTCTAACAAAATCGGTAGAAAACAGCGTTTTCCAATAATAAGTTGCTGCTCTGGCTTCCAAATTGTCAGGGTCTCCACTACGTACTTCATTAGCCCATGCCAACATGTTTTTCACTTCTTCTCCTCGATACTGATTTAAGATTGCTGCCTGATTGCGAATTTTGTATTGAATGGTTTGCTGCCAAAGTTGTTTTTTCAATGGCATAGAGGCATCAAGTTGATCGCGAAAACGTTCGTTTTGGGTCGTATTTCCATATAACGGAAGCATCATTCCGGCAGGTAAACTCCGGCTATCGCAAGTAATCACAGCACAATCATTTTCCAACAGTTTTTCCAACACTCCTTGGGTAATAGTTATCTGTCTGTTATCAAGAACCATTACTCCTATATCTTCTATGGGTTTGGTAATTTCAGATTGTCGTTTAAAACTTTCCGGTATAGAATCGTTCTTTTCCACTTCGGGAAGCTTTATTACTAATTGCTCATTTCGTAAACTTAGGTAGGCAGGGTTACCAAAGTATAGGGTTTTCTTAATCATAAGATACTATTTTCTACATTCGATAATATTTCCCAAACGGTCTGTTTTCAATTTCCAACATATTCCTTTAATCATCATATCCTCTTCGATACTTCTTTCCATTTTATTTAATACAGAAAATTCAAATTTATCCACAATGGCATTTGCTACGGAAGCTTGAATAAAGTAACACCGATTTCCCGTGAAACTGACTGTTTTATAAATCCGTTTCATTTGTTCTTTTGTCAAATTTTTGAAATCAACCCAATGAGGATTTTCCCGTTCATCCCCTGTTGGTACATATACCAAATCGTTGGGTGAAAGTGAAAACAACAAATGAACTTCTTGTTCTCCAATTAATTGAGTTTCAGGAACAGGTGATTCTCCCTGCTTTTTTCGTTCAATAACAACATTCAATGGAATAGTATCATAAGTACGTTTACCATCTTCGGATTGATAAACAGCATAAAATAAATTAGTACCTTTTGCTGCTTCTACATATTTGCCTTTTTTATTTCCCGTATAACCTACCTGAAATTTATTTCCTATTGGCTCATAAATTCTCGCTTTAAATATTGATTGGTGATTTTTTCCTCCGTTTAATTCTTTAATATTTTTATTCATTTCATCTATACCTTCTGGAGAAAAAGCCAATTCCGGATCACTATCTTTCGCATTTAAATGGCTCTGCAGAATCTTTTGAATACCTGTATCCGTGATGGAAGCAATTGTTTTGGCATTAAAGGTTGTATCTATATTTTTTCTCGTTGCTGCATTTTCTGTGTCAAAATAATATATTTCTATTTTTGAAATGTCTTTACCATTAAATTTATACTCCCTATCTTTGAAATATTTTAGAATCACCTTTGCATCATATTTACCGTAACCCACAATGAGTTCTCGGATTTTCGATTTTAATTCCTTGTCTATTATGGTCTTCCAATTTTCCAAAGCTATGGATAGTCTTACCGTTTTTTGTCTTCGTAAAGAAACCTTACTAAATACCGTCTCTTTATGAAGCGGTTTACGAATAGCTCGATTGTCTCCTTTACTCTGTGATTTTATAATTTTTTTTCCTTCTTCATAAACTTGATATTTGTTTATGGTTTTATTAACTACCCGTAAATTAGATTTAAAACTGACTATTATATTCTCTATCGCTTCTTGAGCGTCTTGTGTAAAAGTTTCCCATGGCTTGTAGAATTCTTTTGCTACCTCAATCTTTTTTCTGATTTTTTGCCCATTTTCAATTCTTTCAATCTCTTTTTCCTCTATTCTTCGGAGTAATCTTCTTAAATCATAACGTTGTTTTTCTTCTTTTTTATGGGCATAATAGTTGTTTATGTAATTAATATGATTTCGCGTAGCACATGCAATAATTAATGCATCCATAGCATGATGTCGGTGGTCAATACGTTTTCTATTGAAACCTTTGTATAATTCCAACGGCATTTGTATCTGAAAACGATTGTCTTTCCATTCTCCGAAATTCGATGTTTGAGTTATTTTATTTAAACGATCAAAGCGCAACTGAATAATTCTATTCCAAATATCAATCAATCCCCAATCTCGTTTCAATGTGCTTGTTATCCCACCGGTACAAGGAATAACATTTTTGGAAATCGCTTCTTGCTCGTCGTCTTCACGTACGATACTGGACAATAATCCTGTAATCATTCTGCTGATGTATCTGGTGTCGTTCATTTGGCGTTCAATAAACGAATCGGGAATATCTTCCATAAGTAATTTTTTCATTTTCGTAGGGTTGCCTCTGTAATCCTTTTTTACCAATTCTTCATACTTGTCAATCGAAAGGATTTTATGACCGTCTTTTGTAATTTCTTCACGGTGTTTTTGTATAAATTCATAACTAAGCATTCTGTCTTTCAACTTATTAACCTCAGACTCACAGATTACCTTATTGCTTAATGAATCGTCAAAATAACGAGACTGTGGAATGATATGTTCTATCTCATAAGCAGGTGTAAAGAGTTTACTGAGCGAAATGATATTTCCCGTGTATGGGGAACGATATTTTTGTTCGAGCCAAAGTTTGTAACGTATCAATTGCGATTGGGTTGGTTGATCCATTTTCGATATTTTAGCTATATCCTCCGGTAAATACGTTTCTGTATTTAAAACTCCTTCTTCATATAATTTTAATAATTCCTGCTGTCCAGGTGAATAAGGTCGTACATTCTCTATATTCGGATCATTATTCAATTCCATTAGCAGTGCTTTAATGCGTAGATTAGTATTCTCATTTTCAGATATTTTTTTCGTCATACCGGCACGTTTATCTGCTGGATTTTTTATTTCTCTTCCTAATTCAATATGAATCTCAGAAAAATCACCATAAGCCTCCCAAATGTCTTTAACCGTACGCAATGTTTCGGTAATTACTTGCTCTACAATGGGATTACGCAAAGAATGTTGTTTAAAATTACGCAAATACGCTACAATGTCTTGAGGTGATTTCCATTTGACAATACTTCCGGCTTCCGAATGGCGATCGTAAACAATGTAGCAAGCCAACCATGTGGAAAGACCATAGAAATGCGATATATCAGTCAATTTTATGGCTTTCTCACGCACTCTGTTACGAATCGTTTCATCGTATTCTCCTGTAATCATATTCTCTATCCGTTGACGTGTTTGGTTATCAAAAGCGTTTTCATTCCAATATTTCCCCATCCGCATTAGGGGTAGCAACTTTTTGATTGCCTTTTCCGAATACGAACCGTATTCTTTTTTAAAAGGGGGAAATTTTCGGAATGTCTCCGTAAACATTTCATTCAGATTGTGCTTTTTAGCGAAAGAATCCAATGCTTTAACTATTTCATCTTTGCCTTCCACCGAATACAATAGGTGCCACAAAGACATTTCGTTTTCTTTTGTCAAAAACTCCGTATCTATTCCGCATTTTATTACATAGGAAAGAATTTGGGCATGCGTCTCACAACAGGGATATTCTTTGTCTTCCATATAATTCCAACGATATGGTAATCTTTCTTCTCCTTTTTCCTTTTTTATTTTGAAAAAAGATTGTAACAGCGTATCTTGTTTTATTTCTTTTTTCTCACTCAACCATTCAAATAATGCAACGTACGTCTCTTCGGAAGGTAACAACTCGGATGTTACATCTACATCCGCTTTTAATTTTCCATTTTCTTCCTTATCACGGGCATATATTCTTAAGTTTTGAAGAAATTGCCACAATCGAAATTCTTGAAACAAAGGATTTGATTTGGCAATACATTTTAATGGAACAATTTGTTTCTTACTGTCTTTAATAAATATATGAGACTCGTAAGGACAGTCGCTTATTAATGATTTCTTACTTTTTAGAGGGCGTTGATAAAAAATAATATCATTCACAAAAAGATAAATAAAATCATGAGAGGAAATATCTCCATAATGTGCAACATTATGCGGATATAATTCTCGCAGACAAACATCATACAATTCCCTATTTTTTAACTCTGCCTGAAATTCTTTCTGTTTTTCTAAAATTAATATTAGTTCCTCTTTATAAAATTTGCGTTCAATAGTTCTCACCAATTTTCCCCGTACTTTTTGATTGGGATTTTGTAAAATTGTGTCATAAATATAACAACCCACAGTTTTACGACTCTTTTTAATTTCCACTTGTGTTTTTTCTTTCAGAAGCATCCAATCATCTTCCGACGGAGCACGAAATGAACGTTTTTCTTTACCTTCTTTATCTGTTTTAGGTATACCGTCGTCGTTTAAGTCCGTTGTTACTATAAATTCTTTTACTTTACCAATCCAATCGAACAGTGGATTTTTACTTGAACGGCGGTAAACCCATCCGGTTTCCAAAATAATGTTATACCAAATATCCGTTTTCCCTTTTTGAAGTTCGTCCGCAATAACATTAATGACTTTCAGGGCGTGGAATTCAACCAACTTATTCGGATTTTCTTCTTCTTCATCTCGTAACTGATAATATCCACGCTTTTGATTGAAATTCAAAAGAATCCATGCCAATTCTTCTTTGGTTATAGGTTTTGTCAACGCTTTTTTACGTAAATAATAAATGGTCCAATCATGAGGAATAAAAGGAAATTGACCGTTTTTTTCCGGTTCCATTAATTGAGGCTGATTCATTTTGAAATCTTCAATCATTTCATTAAACGAATGTTCAAACAAAAATTCCGGTTTTCCTTCTTCTGTTCTTCGCCAAGCTAATTTCGGTTCTGTTCCGAGAAGGAATTTACCGTATGTTTTATTATCCTTTTTATCCCAACCTAAAGATTCATCATAATGAGCAGGCAAAAAACCCAATAAATGAAGCACACGATGTAATCGCTCACGACGTAACAGATGCCGTTCTCGAAGACGACGAACACTTCTATATCCGGTACGTTCTGCTGTTTGTGACACAGAATTTCCGGAATCGAATTTTCCTAATATATCTTGACTCATTGGAATTATCCGACTCCCTAAACGAATAATGTTTATAGGCTTATTATTTTCATCTGTCTCAACGACTGCCCAACCGATGCTGTTTGTTCCCAAATCCAATCCCAAAATCTTTTTCATAATATATTTATCTAAAATTTCATTCTTAAACAGTTCAACCTATTCTATCGTTTTTTTGATTTTATTTTTTATTTCTTCAAATCTGTCAAAAGATTTTACCCATTCAGGTATATCTTTATCTATCCACATTATTGCTGTTACAATAATATCGTGTATTTTTTCAACTTCACTCAAATTCCAGCAAATAGACTCATTATGAAATATTCTATTTCGAAAACTTTTTATAATGTTTAATGGGTTAGATATATTTTTTCTTTGTTTGTCTTTTTTGGGCATATAAGGAAAAGCCTTTCGAAGGGACTTCCACAATAGCCTTTCATATTTCTTATTGAACAACGCAACCCAAAAGCCAAGACTTAATTCGGCAATAATTTTATCAGGAGAAGATATTTCCTTTCTTTGGGCTATTTGCTGGTCGGCTCGTGTAATATAATCATTTAAGTTCATCAATTCAGGGGTTGCTAAAAAAATGCTATACCAATCTTTTTCCCCTGTCATGATTTCTAATTCCCGGCTTAATGAATTTTTCAATGCAATTTCAAAAACAGATAAGCAGATATAAAAAGATTCTGCCAATTCCAAATTACACTGATAATGCAATATCGCTTTGCGTTCATCAAGAGGATGAGCATTAAAATAACGTTCCATCCTCTTATTAGAGAAAACTTTATTGAAAAATTCTTTGTTATACATAATATTATAATTATCTTTGTATTGTTCATTTCGGACGTTCCTCTCCCGAATACTAAATGTCGGTGATAAACGCCGGAGTTATATAGTCCCGGTAGTCCCTCTCTCAAATATTAGATTGTTTGGTGATGGAGCCGGGTTTTATTTTAAAAACACAAAGTAGCAATCATTTTTATTATTAATCAAAAATTATGCTAAATTATTAACGATCTTTAACTTAATAAGAGATTTCTAATATATCCTAAACATCTTATTGTTTATTAAAATTCATTTGAAATAATGTTGCCTGTCTTATTTGAATTCTATATCTTTACATTCGATATTGTAAATTGTTCTAATTAATAAGAGAACAGCTAATATATCGTTGTGAACCGCTTTCAAAATTAGCTTTTATGAATTATACGAATAATTAATAAGATATTGAACTTTCCAATTCATATAATTCATTAAATACTTTAACCTACGTGTTGAAAAAATTATGAAAAATTGTTTGTCAATATACAATAAAAAGCTATTTTTGCCTCACTGATTTTGAAGCAATTCACAATAAGGATTATTCCGTTGTGAAAACATTTAAAAAGGCGGAATCGAAAGGTTCCGTCTTTTTCTTTGGGAATGGGGAATTCAACAGAATATACCTCTAATGTCTATTTTAACTCTTAAACCTCCGGCAGCATCACTACCCCTTGCTTTTTCTTCCCATCCATTTTCGCTACAACCGGTTTTTCAAAACGCACATGGCGTAGATATTTTGTTTCCTCTATGGCAGATTGCCTGTCAAGAATTTCTTGATTATACACCCCATCATTCATATAGGTATTGATGGTGAAATAGCCTACTCCAAAAGAAGTTAGATTTTGAAAGAAATGCGTCCCTTGACTGGGATCTACTCGATAGTTTGTTAATCCTGCTTCTACGATAACGCGAGCGGCGGAAATGTGCGACCATTTTACAGGGATGCCCAACCAATTATCACTACTTCCCCAACGTCCGGGACCTATCAAAACATAGTTTTTATTTTCGTCTAAGAATTGACGATTCCATTTTTCAATTTCAATGGCAATAGCGGGATTATTGGAAGCAACATAATCGGCTGTTTTTACGTAAACAATATCATATATATCATCCACGATGCCGTGTCCTAAAGAATTATTGGAACGAAGGATTAATTTTTCATCGGGAATTTTCTTCAAATCCTCATTCAACACCTGCTTACTCTCTACAATGGGACGAACTTGAAGCAAATAGAACGTTCCCGTCTTTTCGGCATTTCGATCTAAGGTAACAGCAAACTCTATCTCTACTGGTCGTCGCATTTCCTGCCAACTGTATGTAAGCACCATTTGAAGAATAGAGGCTAAAGGGAAAACATCATGTTGTAAAACGTTGGCAAAAGTTATCACTTTACGCCCACCTGGATAAATTCCGTCTCGGATAATCATATCGTGAGGATCATAAGTAGAAGCGAGATAGCGCAATGAACCGTCTTTCTCTGCATCTTTTATGCGAAGTTTCAACAGATTAAAACCATCGTCAATGGAAAAGTTTTGTCCTACGTTTTTTAAATCAAGAGCATAAAAGAACGTTTGCGTTTCTTTTAGCGCTATTTCCATTTCGCTTGTTTGCAATACCTGATTAGGATGATAGGGTGAAAAACGAAGTGACAAACCTCCGTCCACAATATATTTTCCCAATCCCAAAGCGAGATTTACAATCCCTTCCTCTACCTTCTCTTCACCGATTGGATAGTAATTAAGCGAGCGTGCCACACCGGACATGGAGGGATAATACCTGTCACCATACTGATTGCCGACAACTTCTTGCAACACCACTGCCATTTTTTCTTGATCTATCACATTGGATGTTGCCTGCATATATGCCTTACTGTCACGGAAATAGACCGAAGCGTACACTCCTTTAATGGCATCGGATAGCATGTGCAACATTTCATATTTATCATCCAGATAAGGAATCATGTAGGTGCTGTATATGCCGGCAAAAGGTTGATAATGGGAATCTTCCAACAAACTCGACGAACGGATAGCTATGGGTGATTTCACCACATCCATAAAAGCAAAAAAGTCATTGACCAATCCGTCGGGAAGTTTGGCTTTAAGAAAGTAGTGAAGTATTTGGTCATTGTCCATATTCTCCGAAAGAGCTATTTGATAGAGTTCATTGCTTTCCATAAATTCGTCGAATATATCGGTACAGAGTACGAGTGTTTTGGGAATAACCACCCGTGCATTTTCAAATCCTTCAAATTCAGGATGACGTTTCACCATCGTGTCAATGAAAGCCAGTCCACGTCCTTTTCCTCCCAAAGATCCTTCGCCGATACGTGCAAAGTTGGAATAGGAATCGAAACGGTCGCGTTGGAAGATAGCAACGACTCCTTGATTTTTCATCTTTCGATATTTCACAATGGATTCAAAAATAATATGCCGATGGGCATCTACATCTTGTAAACTTTCCCACGTAATGGGTTTTAAAAATTCCGCTACAGGAAATACGGCGCGTGAATAAAGCCAGCGCGAAATATGGTTACGACTGATATGATACAAAAAAGATTCGGCAGGAACAGCAAAAAGGATGTTTTGCAATTCTTTTAAGTTTCGCACACGAGCTATCTCCTTGTGCGTATTGGGATTGAGAAATATAAAGTCGCCAAACCCAAAATCTTCGTAAACGGCATGACGTAAATCAACATCCGGTTTTTTCGTATTCTTATTGATGAAACTGGCTCCAAATTGAGAGGCGTGTATTTCATTCTCTGTTTCGGAAGACTGAATAATAATCGGTACAAAAGGGTCTTTTTTCCTGATCTCGGTACAAAGTTTGATACCAGCCATCGCATCTTTCACCCCTTCGCACGGAAAACGTACGTCGGTAATTACTCCCAATACATTGTTTCCATACTTGTCGTACAACGTCATAGCCTCTTCATACGTACGTGCCAATACGATTTTGGGTCGCCCACGCATGCGCAACGTTCGTTGATGTTCATTCAGCGCTTCGGTTGAAAATTCCCGACTTTGTACCAAAATGAATTTATAGAGACTGGGCAACATGGAAGAATAGAAACGAATACCGTCTTCCACTAACAAAATGAATTGTACACCCACTTCTACGTCGTGTTCAAGATTCATTTTGTCTTCAATCAATTTAATAATCGAAACCAGCAAATCAGTATTTCCTAACCAGCAAAAAATGTAATCAAACGCACTCAAATCCTCGTTCTCAATACGTTTTGTTATTCCATGACTAAACGGAGTGAGAATTATTGTCGGAATTTGTTTATAAAAGGCTTTGATACGCCTTCCTATATCAAAACTATCATTATCTCCCGCTCCGGGCATACAGATAATTAAGTCGAATGGCATACTTTTTAGTAAAGCCAGAGCTTCTTCTTCTGTAGATACCTGTGAGAAACGTGGCGGATAGCGAAGGGAGAGGGAAGTATATTCGTTGAAAATCGTTTCGTCAATGCGTCCATCATCTTCCAACATAAATGCATCGTATGGATTAGCGATAAGGAGGACATTAAAGATTCGACGTGTCATCAAATTGACAAACGAAGTATCTTTAAGATAAAATTGATTAAATTTAAGTTTGCTAAGCATCATTTTTCATGTAATAGTTTGCTAAGCTAAATTCGCTCTTTTCATCGGAACAGACAAATAAAATCCACATACATTATTGGAGAAAGCCGAAATGGGAATCAATAGAAGAAAGGCGACCCAATTTCCAGTCGCCTCTCCTTACAAGTTATGAAAGTAAAATTAGTTACTCTACGTTTTCCCACACCTGATTAGCCAGACGTTTGTAGTTATTATACCTCCATTTTGCATTATCTTCTGCAGCTTGGAAGAGTTCGCCGGCTTCGGCAGGATATTGCTTTAACAACGAGGTATAACGCACTTCACCTTTCAAGAAGTTTGAGAATTCAGACCATTCCGGTTCTTTGGAATCGAGTGTAAACGGATTTTTTCCTTCTGCTTCGAGAGTAGGATTATACCGCCATAAATGCCAATATCCACATTTAACGGCAGCTTCTTCCTCCGCTTGCGATTTTCCCATGCCTGCTTTCAAACCATGATTGATACAGGGAGCATAGGCAATAACCAACGATGGACCAGCGTAAGCTTCCGCTTCGCGGAAAGCTTTCAACGTTTGAGATTGATCGGCTCCCATAGCTATTTGAGCCACATACACATAACCGTAGGTAGTAGCCATTAACCCCAAATCTTTTTTTCGTACCCTTTTACCCGATGCGGCAAACTTAGCAATAGCTCCCACTGGCGTAGCTTTCGATGATTGCCCGCCGGTATTGGAGTAAACCTCCGTATCAAGTACGAGGATATTCACATCCTTACCGGAAGCGATAACGTGGTCAAGCCCTCCGTAGCCTATATCATAAGAAGCGCCGTCGCCACCAATAATCCACTGGGAACGTTTTACTAAGTATGATTTCAGTTCATAAATATCCTTACTGACGCTACATTGGTCTTTCACGGCTTCCACCATCGGGATTATCTTTTCAGCAAGTTCTTTACTTCCAGCCGCATCATTTCTGTTCTTAATCCATGCGGAAAATACTTCTTTATAATCGGCAGGAGTCCGATTGTCGGCAATGGCTTCATTCATTAGTTTAACAATACGTTCGCGTAACTTTTCGTTAGCCAATTGCATACCTAAACCGTATTCACAGAAATCTTCAAACAAAGAATTTGCCCATGCCGGACCTTCCCCTTTTTCATTTTTAGTATAAGGAGTAGAAGGTATAGAACCCGAATAAATAGAAGAACATCCCGTAGCGTTAGATACCATTTGACGATCGCCAAACAATTGAGAAATTAATTTCACGTATGGCGTTTCGCCGCAACCCGAACAAGCGCCGGAAAATTCAAACAACGGAGTAGCAAACTGTGAATTTTTCACATTACTTTTAATATCAACCAAATGTTGCTTACTCGTTACTTTCGTAGTACAATATTCCCAATGAGAAGATTCGGCTAATTGAGATTCGATTGTTTTCATCACCAAAGCTTTTCCGCCTTTCTTCGGATTACCCGGACAGATGTCAGCACAGTTCCCACAACCCAAACAATCCAATACGGCAACTTGCACACGGAAAGTCATCCCGTTAAATTGTTTTCCTACGGCTTTCAACGTAGTGAATCCGGCGGCGTTTTGCTCTTCCGCATTGAGAACAAAGGGACGTATCGCAGCATGAGGACAAACATAAGCGCATTTGTTACATTGCGTACAATTATCAGGAATCCACTCCGGAACGAATGCTCCTACGCCACGCTTTTCATATTTGGCGGTTCCTTGAAGCCAAGTCCCGTCTTCACTATTTTTAAATGAGGAAACAGGAAGCAAATCGCCATCTTGTGCATTGATAGGACGAACTACTTCGTTAACAAAAGCCGGATCGGCATTCGCAACAGATTCGTCATCAGGTAAACGAGCCCACAACGGATCCACAATAAGCTGTTTATATTCACCGCCACGATCAACAGCTGCATAATTTTTATTTACAATGTCCTCGCCTTTTTTCCCATAAGATTTCACGATGAATTTCTTCATTTGTTCAATAGCCAGATCAACGGAAATAACTTGAGTAATCCGGAAAAATGCCGATTGAAGAATCGTGTTGGTACGGTTTCCCAAGCCTATTTCCAATGCAATCTGTGTAGCATTCATATAATATACGGATATATTCTTTTGTGCAAAGTACCGTTTTATTTTATTAGGCAAATGTTTGGCAAGTTCCTCGCCCGTCCAAACCGTATTTAAAAGAAATGTCCCATTTTGACGCAATCCGCGTGTCACATCGTACATCTTCAAATAAGCCTGTACATGGCAAGCCACGAAATTCGGGGTATTTACCAGATAAGTAGAACGTATCGGACTATCGCCAAAACGCAAGTGAGAACAGGTAAACCCTCCCGATTTTTTAGAATCGTAAGAAAAATATGCCTGGCAATATTTATCCGTATTATCACCGATAATTTTAATGGAATTTTTATTAGCGCCTACCGTACCATCAGCTCCAAGCCCGTAAAACTTAGCTTCATACATACCTTCACCCCCCAAAGCAATTTCTTCTTTTACAGGGAGGGAAGTAAACGTAACATCGTCCACGATACCGATAGTAAAATGATTTTTGGGTTCCGTTAAAGCAAGATTTTCAAACACAGAAAGTATTTGAGCCGGAGTAGTGTCCTTAGAAGAAAGACCGTAACGTCCACCGACGATAACCGGCGCATCAGGTTGTCCGTAGAAACAATCTTTCACGTCCAAATAAAGAGGTTCGCCGTTAGCACCGGCTTCTTTTGTTCTGTCAAGCACAGCTATACGTTTCACCGTTTGGGGAACAGCGCCCATGAAATGTTTTATAGAAAACGGACGATACAAATGTACGGCTACCAAACCAACTTTTTCACCCTTTGCTATGAGATAGTCAATAGCTTCACGAGCGGCTTCGGTTACAGATCCCATAGCAATAAGTACACGGTCTGCATTATCTGTTCCATAGTAATCGAACAAACTGTATTTACGTCCCGTAATTTGGGAAAGTTCGTTCATGTATTTTTCTACAATAGCGGGAACAGCTTCGTAGTAAGAGTTACAGGCTTCTCTATGTTGGAAATAGGTATCGGGATTTTCTGCCATACCACGAGCAACGGGATTACCCGGATTCAAAGCGCGTTTGCGAAAACCGGCTAAAGCATTCCGGTCAATCAGGTGAGCCAAATCATCGTTTTCCAACATTTCAATCTTTTGAACTTCATGCGACGTGCGGAAACCATCGAAAAAATTGACAAAAGGAATACGAGATTTAATAGTAGATAAATGAGCCACAGCCGCCAAATCCATAACTTCCTGCACAGAGCCTTCCGCCAACATGGCAAAACCCGTTTGGCGGGCAACCATCACATCCTGATGGTCGCCGAAGATAGAAAGTGCATGAGAAGCTAAGGCACGCGCCGACACATGAAACACACAAGGCAATAACTCTCCGGCAATCTTATACATATTAGGAATCATCAGGAGAAGTCCTTGCGAAGCGGTATAAGTGGAAGTCAACGCACCGGCTTGAAGCGAACCGTGAACGGCTCCCGCAGCACCACCTTCGGATTGCATTTCTTGTACCAATACCGTCTCACCAAAAATATTCTTACGCCCTGCGGCAGCCCATTCGTCCACATATTCCGCCATTGTTGACGAGGGAGTGATGGGGTAAATGGCAGCCACTTCCGAAAACATATACGAGATATGAGCGGCAGCCTGATTACCATCACAAGTAATAAATTTCTTCACGTTAGCCATAATTGTATTATTTAAGTTTTATTTTTAAGACATAATAACTTCATACATTATAGACATGAGGTAACCGATGTCCTATTATTTTGAGGAGATAAAGCTATTTTTTCTAATTTTTCAACCCATTCTTTAAAATGTTTGCATTTTTCTTTTAGTTTATCTATTCCAAGTTTACTCGTAACGAGTTCTCCCGATTTGGGCTTGTTGTAATGATGATAATTTTCAAATTCTTTTATGATTCTTCTTGAAGGGGCGGTTTCCGGCCTCGTATTTATCAATTCGGGATTATTGAAATATTTGGTTTCAACAACTTTTTTCAAATTCTCTATTTGCCTTTCTATATCAGGATAATCGTCCAATAAATAATCTAATCCGCAAAAAACCAATGTTTCAAATTCATGTAATTGAATATACGGAATGAAATGGGGACTACTTATATCTTTGGTAAACCCCCTTTCCAATAGTTGAATTCGTTCGTAACAATCACTCGCTTTGAACGCTTCCGCATAACCCGGAAAATCATTAGGTAAAGCGTAAAAGTCAAACATCGTTGTATAATAGTATTTTTCATTAGTAGTATTTTCACATTGTTTCATCCATGTACTCAAATCTCTCTTTACTTGGTTATAACTAAGCATTCCACCTTGACAACTCTTTTTTCTATTGGTAACAAGAATCTGAGCTTTAACAACGATTCCAAATTCTTTTAAGTAATTTTTTAATACTTTGTTGACAAAACGTTCTTCTGTCTGCCCTTCGCACAGTACGTTCAGTATTACTTTCATGGACGCCCCCCTATCACATTTTTATCCCACAATTCGCTTAATGAATAATGTTTTAGCCATTCTGCCAGTTTTTCTTCATTTAGCTGATTAACAATGGTGCATTCATTTTCTTCATCTCGTTCAATAATCGTAATCTGGTTAGCCGAAAATTCATCGACAAGACCGGGAGACTGAGTAGCTACTATTATTTGTGTATGCTTAGAAGCTTCTTTTATCATTTCGGCTAATTGGTTAATGGCATAGGGATGAAGTCCTAATTCCGGTTCGTCCACAATGATAACTTGGGGCATCATGGTAGCCGGTTGCAACAATAGGGTAGCCAATGCAATAAAGCGGATGGTTCCATCTGAGAATTGTTGCGGAAGTAAAACATAATCATTCGGTGAAATATCGACCCAACTCAACATGAGGTATCCTCCTTCATTAGGTTCCAGATAGAAATCCTTAAACTGGGGCATGATTAGCTTGATGTAACTCACTATTTTATTATAATTAGGAACATAATATCTCTTCAACAAATAAAGAAATGAAGCCAAATTATTGCCCTCTGCTTGTAAATAATTTACCGTGTTGGTTGGAGAAGATTGCCTGATTGGACTTTCTGATGAAGAATCATGAAATTGATAAACTTTGCAATTGCTTAATATTTTACGGATGATGGCAATAGTGGTATTCGTACTGTTTATCAACGCTGATTCTCTGAAATCAGACTTTAGCGCTAGCGTTTGAGGTTTTTCTCTACGTTTTTCTCCCCAAACAATTTCTTCTGAGGTAATTATTAACCGGTCAGGAGTAGCATACGTTAACTGAAAAATATAATTATCATAATGAGTATTACTTTCAAAATGCAATTCTCCTTTAATGGCAGACGTGTGTTTAGAGCCATAGTGCAAAAAGAGTTGGCTTGTACCTGTTTTTTCCACAAACAGTTGAAAACTACCCGTCATCATGTAATTGAGCATCTTGAAAAAACTGATGATATTACTTTTCCCTGACCCATTAGCTCCCAAAAGTATGTTTATATCTTCCAGTTCAATGGTTACGGATTTGTCCGGAGAAATGGACTTATATCCGTTGATGATTATTTTTTTCAGTTTAGTTATCTTTTCCATCTGCTTAATTTTATACTATGATGAATGATATCTATATCAATACAAGAAACCAAACATCCAAAGCGGTATTCGATTTTCTTTTCCTATTTCAGCTTTATGTACGACATATTTTATATTCGGATTACTTTTTATTTTGCTCCCCTCGCAACAAATTTTGAAAGGTATTGTTTCGTCCACCCAGAAAGATATATGCTTGTCTCCTTTATGCAATTTATGGTCTTTATACATGGTATTCAAGAAAAAAGTATCAATCACGTCCTGTTCTTCTATCTTCACCGGATAAATGGTGTATATTAAATTTGTATTGTGCATCATCACTTGCGAAGGTTTTTTGGGAAATTCTTCCCCCCTGTGATACACCATATTAATGAGACGCGCATCTGTCAAATATTTGATATAATTCATTACCGTAGCGCGAGACGTTTGGATATCGGCAGCTAACTGGCTGACATTAGGAGATTTAGCTCCCTTTGTTGCCAATAAATAAAACAATTTTTTTATCTTAGCCAGATATTTCAATTCTATTTGTTTAATAAGGAGAATATCCACTTCCAACATCATATTCATTGTTTTCAGCAGGTTTTCCGAAAAATTTCGTTTTTCGAGAAAAAACGGATAAAACCCATGATGCAAATAATCCTGCAAGTAATCTAACGGATGCACTTTGGCAAGTATTCCTTTAGCTATTTGCTCGTGACCGGAAAGAATCTCATTCAACGAATAAGCGCGAAATCTCATTCCCGTTTGCCAATTAAGAAATTCACGGAATGAAAACCCACGCAAATTATAACTTTTTACAACATCCCGCAAATCCATATTCTCCTCTTTCAAACGCATCACCGACGAACCCGTAAAAACAATCTTCACATCAGGAAAACGGTCGTAACAAATACGTAAATCCCTACTCCAATTAGGATACTTAAAAACCTGATCTATCAGCAGCGCTTTTCCCCCTCTTTTCCGAAATTCATCGGCAAAATCTACAATAGAATGTTCAGAAAAATAGAAATTGTTCATGTTGACATAGAGACACGAACTATCTGTTCCGTATTTCTCTTTAGCATATTGAAGTAAAAAAGTGGTTTTACCTACCCCACGCGTTCCTTTAATACCAATCAAGCGGTTGTTCCAATCAATCTCGTCCATAAGATCTCTTCGAACGAGAGAATGGATATGTTCTACTAAATAAGAATGCGTACGGTAAAATGATTCCATCTTCTTACTTTTATGCGACAAATATAATCTTTTTTTCGATATTTGCAAAGTAGGGATAGCAATCTCCGGAGTAAACCCATCATCTTATAAAATATAAAATCGCAATTCCGATGCTTCACGCTGTAATTCATTCCATTCTTTTCCTGTTTTTAATCACTCCATAGGTTATAAAAGAAATTTATTCTACTTTTGTGTCATAATAAGCTAATTTAACGATTTGCACTGCGTAACATCCATTAAAGAATATATTTGTACGATGACAGATATAAAAAACGAAGAATCAAGTGAAAAGAAAAGCCTTAACTTCATTGAAACGGCTATTGAGAACTATTTAAGAGAAAATAATAACAAAAAAAAGATACAAACCCGCTTCCCCCCTGAACCCAATGGTTATCTTCACATTGGGCATGCTAAGGCTATATGTCTTGATTTTGGTATTGCCGAAAGATATAATGGAATATGTAATCTGCGTTTTGACGATACGAATCCGGTGAAAGAAGACGTTGAATACGTAGATTCTATTCAGGAAGATATTCGATGGCTGGGTTTTCAGTGGGAGAATGTTTATTATGCATCGGACTATTTTGGACAATTATGGGATTTTGCCATAGAACTTGTTAAACAGGGAAAAGCCTACGTGGATGAGCAAACTTCCGAACAGATTGCTGAACAAAAAGGCGCTCCTACTCGTCCCGGAACGGAAAGTCCCTACCGTAACCGTCCGGTGGGAGAAAGTCTGGAACTTTTTAAGAAAATGAATTCCGGAGAAATAGAAGAAGGAGCCATGGTACTTCGTGCCAAAATAGATATGGCAAACCCGAATATGCACTTTCGCGACCCGATTATTTATCGTATTATCAAACATCCGCATCACCGCACAGGAGATACTTGGAAAGTTTATCCCATGTATGACTTTGCACACGGACAAAGCGATTTCTTTGAAGGTGTTACTCATTCCTTGTGTACATTGGAATTTGAAGTACACCGTCCACTGTACGATTATTTTGTAGATGAATTACAACAGAGCCCTACCTTTGGAAAAGGAAACTATTGCCCTCGGCAAATGGAATTCAATCGTTTGAATCTCACTTATACCGTCATGAGTAAACGGAAATTACTCACTTTGGTCAAAGAGGGATTAGTCAATGGATGGGATGATCCTCGAATGCCTACTCTGTGCGGTTATCGTCGGCGTGGTTATTCGCCTGAAGCTATTCGCAAGTTTGTTGACATGATTGGCTATACCAAATATGAAGCGCTGAACGACGTTTCTCTTTTGGAAGCTGCTGTACGGGAAGATCTCAATGCCCGCGCCTTACGCGTGTCTGCCGTATTAAATCCTGTGAAACTCATCATTACCAACTATCCTGAAGAGAAAACGGAAGCCTTAGACGCCATTAATAATCCCGAAGATGAAACAACCGGCTTCCACTCCATAGCGTTTAACCGTGAATTATGGATAGAACGCGACGATTTTATGGAAGAGGCTCCGAAGAATTATTTCCGAATGACGCCCGGACAGGAAGTCCGCTTAAAGAATGCTTACATCGTAAAGTGTACCGGATGCAAAAAGAATGAAGCTGGAGAAATAGAAGAAATCTATTGCGAATACGACCCTACTACCAGAAGCGGTATGCCCGAAAGTAACCGGAAAGTAAAAGGTACGTTGCATTGGGTAAGTTGCGCATACGGTTTGCCGGCAGAAGTTCGTTTGTATGACCGCCTTTTCAAAGTAGAAAATCCGGGTGCGGAACAAATCGTCGATTTTCGTGAATTAATAAACCCTGACTCTTTGAAAGTGCTGACAACATGTTATATAGAAAAATATGCGGCGGAATTAAAACCGTTTTCTTACTTACAATTCCAACGCATCGGTTACTTCAATGTGGATAAAAATTCAACCCCGGACTATCTTGTGTTCAACCGTACCGTAGGTCTCAAAGACACTTGGGGAAAGATAAACAGCGCCCGAAAATGAATAAAGCAAATACTTCGCCCGAAGAAGACAAAGAATTAGTCTGGCTTATTGCTCGATACGAATCGCAGAAATCAGACAAGCAAAACTTTTATTTGGATGCAGAACAAATATTGGAAATTGCCGAATGGTACGAACTGCATGATAAACCCGCCGAAGCGTATGAAGCCCTTGTATGTGGATTAAACCGGTTTCCCGACCATGCAGGGATATTAACATCGTTGGCTTATTCATATATCGACAAAGGACAACTGAAAGAAGCTAAAAGAATTGCAGAGTTTATTGACGACGAACTTTCCATAGAAACCAACATGTTGCGAGTAGAAATACTGCTCCTAGAAAATAAGCTGTTGGAAGCCGAAATCCTGTTAGATACGCTTTCGGATGAAGAAGACGGAAATTTGTGTGTAGCGATAGCCGAACTTTTCATTCGGACGAACCATTTTTCACAGGGACTACTTTGGCTTCAAAATGCGACCATGCTTGCTCCGAACGATGAAAACCTAATTGAGACGGTAGCAGAATATTGTCACAATATTGGGAAAAATGAAGATGCTATCTATTATTTCAATATGCTGATAGACAAACAGCCTTATTCCGCTGATTACTGGGTAGGGCTGGCAAAAATCTATTTCTCTCAAGAACAATATGATAAGACAATCGAAGCATGTGATTTTGCACTAATCAGCAACGTCCATTCAGGAGATGCACATCTGTTTAAAGCTCACTCTCTGTATCAATTGGAGAATTACGAAGAAAGCGTCAAAGAATATAAAGAAGTGTTATTACTTGGAAATTTCCTTGCCGAATATGTTTACTCATATATCGGAGGTTGTTACAGCGAGATGCAGGAATGGAAGCAGGCTTGTGTTTATTATAAAAAAGCCCTTCAAGGAACAAATGAATTGGACGATCCAAAGAAAATGGATATTTATGCCAATCTTGCAACCTGTTTTTACAAGATGGGACATTATGACGAAGCTCACGACCTCTGTAGAACTATGAAAGCGCTCTTTCCCAATTATCTGGATGCTTATTTGTTAGACGGGCGAATGTATAATGAAGAAGGGGAAGAAGAAAAAGCGGGAAAATGTTGGGATAAGATATTAAGTAAAAATACGGACGACATCTATGTGCTGACGCAAGTAGGTGAATATTGTTTGGATACGGGCAACTTGATACGGGCGAAAAAAGCTTTAGAGCGGGCAGTTTCCATAGATTCCAACAGTATAATAACCAATATATTTCTAATTCTTACTTACATACGCCTTAAAGACTGGAAAAATCTTATTAAAATTCATAAGCAACTCGGTATGCCTACCGGCGACAAGCTCAAAACCCTTATTCAGGAATATTATGAAGGGGATGAATCACTTGGTTTGGAATTGCTGGAAGCTATCGAAAAATTTGAGAAAAAAGTAACAAAAGAAAAAAAGATATTTTAGTAATACCTTTATGGAAACTTTCATTCAATGGTGCTTAGCACATCTCAACTATTGGACGATTACTTTGTTAATGACCATTGAAAGCTCATTTATTCCTCTCCCTTCGGAGATAATTGTTCCTCCGGCAGCTTATAAAGCAGCAGTAGATGACAGTATGAACATTGTCTTGGTTATTCTCTTTGCCACGATAGGAGCAAATATCGGCGCTCTTATTAATTATTATTTAGCCAAATGGTTAGGACGACCTATTGTATATCAATTCGCCAATAGTCGTTTAGGACATATTTGCTTAATGGATGAAAACAAAGTGAAATACGCCGAAGCCTATTTCAACAAATATGGAGCTTTATCCACTTTCATCGGAAGATTGATACCTGCTGTCCGCCAATTGATTTCTATTCCTGCCGGTTTAGTTCGTATGAAAATACGTCCATTTCTCATTTATACCACTTTAGGTGCAGGTATTTGGAACTGCATACTTGCCACTATCGGATACCATCTTTCCAAGATTCCCGGTATTGAAAACGAAGAACAATTATTGATTAAAGTAAACGAATACAGCCACGAATTGGGTATTATATTTATTGGCGTTGGTATAGCAGTAGTCGCTTTCCTGGTGTATAAAGGAATAAAGAAGAAATAACTCCAAGCGTCTCAGTTAATCATCAAACTCATGTAGGGTTGCATTCCGCTTACTACCATCTCTGTTAGTTCGCCTATACTCAGTTGTTTATGTACTTCTGCCAATTTGTTTTTGTTAACGATGCATTGGCTGTTCCGGAGGTAATAATAACCGTTATTAACGCTTAGAACTGCATCATGTAATTCTATGTTCATTTCAATTTCCGGATGCATAGCGGCAAACAGGTTCAATACACCTTTTGCGTCAATAATGCGCGCCATGCCCAATGGAAATGGCTCCGACAGGTCTACGACAGGTCCAATAATAGTTAATTGGTTACATTTACATTGTATCGCCGTCTGTCTGAGTAATTCGTTTTCTATTTCCGGACTTTCGGCAAATAATTCATTGACATACCCTATTTCCTTCTTAACCATCACAAAAGCGATGCCTTCTATCTTTCGTTCTTCCCCCCGGACAGCAAAAAAAAGAATCCCTTTTGAAAGCAACAGATCAGCTAAAACAACGCAGAAATCTGCTTTTGTATGTTGGATACAACAGAGACGTTCCGACATTTTCCGGTTAAAATAATCGTAAATATCATCCCGGTATTTCACACTTTGTTCTATTCGAATGTTCTCGCCGGTTTCAGAGATTTCCGCAAGTTTCCAAACACGTTTTGAGTAATTGAAGATAGATGCATACCCCCTGCAACCGTAATAATCAACCAATTGAGGTTGTGCAGGAATGAGCGTACTTAGTAACGTGCCCTCGGAATATATTCGTTCAAATGCTTGTAGAAGCAACTTGTGCATGACGCCTTTTCTGCGATAATCAGGATGCGTACAAGCGCCGGAAATATAAGAAGTCTGAATAGTTATACCGCAAAAAGTCATAGGGTAAGCAATCATTTGAAGGGCAGCAATAATCTTGTTGTCTTTTTGAATAACCATGTTCTTTTCGTCCCTGTATCTCAAACGAAAATACATATCAACAAAATCGGCTGCATCATCGAAACAAATCCTCCACAAATCTTTTACCTGCTCCCTCATATTCATAACAACACTTCTTCTGCTAAATGAGCTACATACTTATCCAAGACGATCTTCGGATAGTAAGACAATTTCGCTTTTCGGAGTCCTTCGATACCCAAATCTTCTTCTCGATTGAGATACCTATATTGATCCGGTATCCGGTAGGCAAATTCGTGATTAATCATTGGATAGGCTCCATTTATATTTATGTCGGCTTTTTCCACGTGTATCCCGAAAGTGTCTTGGTTGATAGGCATACCATAAGTAAATGCTGCCACTTTCCCATTTGCATACAATATTCCTCCCGTCAACCCCAGTTCTTCAAAATGACGGAGAGCATATACCACTGCCTGATTTTCGTCGCTTGCGTCTTCACCTTGTCTTTGCTCATTTGTTTTTTGCCATTCTACCTCCAACAACAAACAATCCGGAATGGTATCGGAAGTAATGGGAACATATTCGTAATGATATTCTTTCTTGAACTTATTGATATGATTTCTTTTAGGCTGATATTTCTTTCCTTTCAGTGCAACCAATTCCTCATGCGAATAGATATAATCGGAATAATCTCTTTGACAAGTGAATAATAATTTACCAGGTAGCCTGTTTTCTAATTGATTTTTCATGTCCGGACAAATACCGAGCATGAGAAAAGATTTTCCTTCCATATAGGCATCTGCCGTCAGAATGTCACACAACTCTTTCAGATTCCCCTCTCCGATAGGTTGCATATAAGCCAATTTGTTATCACTAAGCCAAAACTTAAAAACAAGAAATCCGTTAATTATCGCAAATTTAGTATGATACAAGAATCTCCAGCTGCAAAGGTTGGAAAAAGACAAGTCGCAATTACGATATTTACTATGTAATGTATAGGAAGTAATAAGGTCTTTGTCGTACAAAGTGAGGTCTTTAAATGATATCCTATTCAACATGATAACCTTTCCACTTTCTAATCTCAATTTTTCATTCAACATCTAATAAGATTCATAAACTCTTCACGTGTTTTTGCCCTGTTAAAAGCCCCTGTAAAATCGGAGGTCGTAGTTATTGAGTTTTGCTTTCCTACACCTCGCATTTGCATGCAAAGATGCCTCGCCTCAATGACAACCATTACACCCAACGGGTCCAAAGTTCGCTGAATACATTCTTTGATTTGTAAAGTCATCCGCTCTTGCACTTGCAAACGATGAGAAAAAATGTCAACCACACGGGCAATTTTACTTAATCCCGTAATATATTTGTTTGGAATATAAGCCACATGCGCTTTTCCGTAAAATGGAATTAAATGATGTTCGCAGAGGGAAAAGAAATCAATGTCTTTCACTACCACCATTTGGCTGTATTCTTCTTGAAACTTGGCGGATAGAAGTACGTCATCAGGGTTCATCCCATAACCTTTGGTAAACGTCAGCATGGCTTTCGCTACCCGTTCGGGAGTTTTGAGTAATCCTTCACGGCAGGCATCTTCTCCCAATAAAGTAATAATGCTACGATAATGATTTTGCAAATCATTCAAAACAGAACTTGTCATTTCTTCTTCCGGCATACTCAAGGGTAGGTATTATAAACGGATGTTTATCTGTTCTTTAACGATAAACATATCTTTAAGTAGAAGAAAGCTTTTAAGTTGATGCAACATAGCATCAGCCTCTTCGATAGTTAAAAAATCCCCTACTTGGCAAATCCAACGGGGAGGAGTAAAAAAAGTATATACCTCCGTATCCGGAAAAAGCTCTTTCACCCTTGAAGCGAGGTTTATCACGTAGTTGTGCGCTTCCCGGGAGTTATTGCCCGCATAGAGTTGTACTCGATAACCAAAGGTTTTTAATATTTTCACTCCGTCACCCGTATGTCTGGTACCTAACAAAGCTTCTATGTGAGGAGTCTGATGGATAGTAATTTTTCCTTCACCTTCCGTTCTATTTTGAAGAGCAGTTATGATAGAGGTTTGCGCTTGGGCATAAAGTAAGGAAAACAACAGCAAAATGCCGCATAGTATTTTCCTCTTTCTCCGATATGATAGAAGAGAATCAGAAGTTCCTTTCAAATACGAAATAATAGATAGATAGATATGTTTCATTCTTTCATTGTCTTTATTCTTTGAAAGCATCGATAATATCTTTGAAATCGCCCACTTTCAGGGCAGCACCTCCAATAAGACCACCGTCAACATCCGGATTATCAAACAATTCTTTTGCATTGGACGGTTTACAACTTCCTCCATAAAGAATAGAAGTACTGTCGGCAATTTCTTTTCCATATTTGCCAGCGATAACGGAGCGAATATAAGCATGTATCTCCTGTGCTTGTGCCGATGTAGCTGTTTTTCCCGTACCAATAGCCCAAACAGGCTCGTAAGCAATAACTATTTTGGAAAAATCAGCAGCAGAAAGGTCAAACAAAGAACCGGACAATTGCTCCCTAACTACTTCGTTCTGCTTATTGGCTTCACGTTCTTTCAATACTTCACCGATACAAAAAATAGGTGTTAAACCGGCAGCAAGAGCCAATTGTACCTTTTCTTTCAGTATGGCAATTGTTTCACCATAATAAGCACGGCGTTCGGAATGTCCTAAAATTACATATTCAGCGCCTGTCGAAGCTACCATTTGTGCGGAAACTTCTCCGGTATATGCACCCTCTGTTTTGTCTGCACAGTTTTGCGCACCTACTCCGATACCTTTAACAACCGGAACTATCAATGCCAAATGTACAAAAGGCGTACATAGTATGACGTCACAACTTGGTTTTTCGGCGGCGAATATGCCACTCAATTCTTTGGCAAAATCAACTCCCTCTTGGAGGGTCTTGTTCATTTTCCAATTTCCCGCAACAATCTTTTTTCTCATATTCTTTTTTATTAAAAGGTGTGTCAAGTTTGGTAACCCTTCTAACAGTTTGCGCCTGAATCTACGACGAACAAATATATCGTCAATCCCACTCACTATCAACAAAGGTAATACAAACCAGAAAATGACGATACTAATGGAATTGATTTTTTTGTCCTGCTTCACTTTTCCTAACCGAATGTTCTCCAATCTGTCATTCAATATATATTCGTTAGGTAAATCTTTATCACTCCATTTATTCAGGATAGCGCCGTTTTTTATCAATATCAACCCCGGATTGGAACGTATCATAGTCTTTAATGTGATGGGGTCTGTTAAACAAAAAGGATATTCGGCGCTCGTTTTATAACGCCATTGTTCTATTTTTTCATCAGATGAAGAAGTCAACCCGTAAAAGCTATATTCATTCTCCGTACAATAGTCGTATATTTCATTGATAAGGTCGATATTACTATCGTCAGCCTCTTCGACAGACCAAATCGTCAAAAGAAACGTATAATTTTTGTCTGTCAGTACTTTCTCGGTAATATCTTCGCCGGATGGCAAATCTATCATTGAGAAATCGGTAATAGGAGGTTCGTATCCTTTCTTTTTTAACACGTTACGAACGTCAACAAACGTCCATGTAGTGTCGGGATAGTTAGTTGACGTAAATTCTTTCTTTTGTCCGTCCTTTTCCAAAATAAAGATACTTTCATATACATTGGGTTTAGTATCGGGTGGAATAATCATGTTCTCACGAATATTCGTACCTATTTTGTATGGACGAAAATCAAAAATAGGCAGATACATCAGGCAATATATCGAAAGAATCACAATAAAAGGTAAAACATACCACACGATCCATCCTTGCGATTTTACACTGATCAACCGTATAATCCGTTTTTTCTCCCGAAAAACTAACATAACGATACCAAGCAAGAAAACATTCTTCCAGAATGTCTGCCAATGAGTCAGCACCCAAGCATCACCAAAACAACCGCAATCTGAAATAGAATTTGTCAAAGCAAGGTAAAAGGTAAGTGGAGTCATAACAAGCATGAAAAGCAAAGCAACAGTTGTCGTTCTTTTTTTCCAAATTCCGAAGAAAAGGAAAACACCGAGTACGAACTCCAAGGAAGATAAAATGATGGATAGTACCAACGAAAAATAGGCGGGGAACCAAACAGTCACGCCAAACACATCCAAGTAGTCTTGCACTTTATATTGCGAACCAAGTGGGTCAATAGCCTTTACGAAACCGGAAAAAATGAATAATCCCGACAGAATAAACCGGCAAAGATTGACTATCGCATCTATACTAATATGTATTCTCTTAATTCTCAAACTTCAATTTAATCAATCCGAAAACAGAATAATTTATCATATCCATATAGTTCGCATCAATCCCTTCCGAAACAAGTGTATCTCCTCTCAAGTTCTCCATCTGTTTAGTACGATAAATCTTCATCAAAATAAGGTCGGTGTAAGAACCGATGCGCATACTTCGCCATGCTTCATCGTAGTCATGATTCTTAGCCTGCATCAAATTCAACGCCTGTCCGGAGTATTTATCGTAAAGAGTCAAAGCTTTTTCAATACTGATGTCTGCCGTTTCGGCATAACCCAACTCAAGTTGTATCAAAGCAATGATTCCATAGTTTACAACAGCAATAAATTCCGAATGGATATCTTCGTCTATCATACTCACTCCTTTTGTTTCAATACTCCTGATACGATTGGCTTTTATGAGGATTTGGTCGGTTACGGACGCCGGACGCATAATACGCCACGCAGGTCCGTAATCATGAAGCTTCTTACAAAACAAATCACGACATAAACAAATAACCTCCTCAAATTGTTGCTTTGTGTTCTTCATGCCGGATTAAGTCTTAACTTTTGATACTATGTTATTTTAGATATAGTTCTACATTCAAGGTATTCCCTGTTAACGATGTGTTATTGAATTTATCGTATTCAACCAAAGGGGCGGTAGATGATTTTCTTAATTTGGAATACTTGATACCTCGCAATTCCAGATTATCCGAATAGTCTGCTTTTTTCACCCGGCTTACACATTTTATAATGTATTCAACAAAGTGTTTGGTTGCCTGAATCTGAGGCAAAGGGTTACCATTCTTTTGTTTAAGTTCAACGACGAGGGCATAGATTTTATCTTTGTGTTGCTTAAGTATCAAGTAATCCGCTTTAATCTTCAATGTTGGAACCGGATTAAAGAACGGATAGATATCCTTATTCGGTTTGTCGAATTCATAAAGTAAATACTTTCCCTGGCTTTTTATCTGTATGCTTATTGTTTCCTGTTCAGCAATCAGTCTTTTACTTGCCTCACCCGTTACAGCAAACGTTTTATCAATACACTCTTCAAAATGATGTAAAAAATCATTCATCCTTCCCTTTCATTACTTCGTAATATAATTCTAATGATCTGTCACTAAGACTATCGCATCTATACTAATATGTATTCTCTTAATTCTCAAACTTCAATTATATCATCAGAGAATTGAATAATTTGATCATGTTGTCTTCCGAAAAAAGCTCTGAAGAAGTGATTCAAAAATGGGGGTATAAAAATACGGATAAGATAAACCCTGATGAGGTAGGTGTGTACTTGTTTGATTTTGATAAGGACAATACGAATAGTGTGGAAGTAACACCCCTGCCCGTAAAAGAAAGCGGTTTTGAAGTGAAAACCATAGAAGAAGCTGTCG
>SNRY01000110.1_pt1 | contig 30760 bp, 12 predicted proteins | sample 4693421 | NCBI WGS metagenome assembly SNRY01 (sample SAMN11003215, study PRJNA524138) | termite gut metagenome | isolation source: Bacteroidetes bacterial symbionts from single cell of protist host amplifed... | host: Streblomastix strix ... | reverse complement strand
AATTCATAATCAACTTCGAGAAATTCAAATAGATTTTTGAACATACGGCTCGCAGCTCCGGATGCCGGAACAAATTTCATGATTTTCTTATTGGTTTGGGTATAGTCACGCCAAACAGACAAGTACCGCTGTTGTTCGCCGGCGGTAGGAACCAATATTCCTTTTTCCACAGAAGCTGCCGCTTCTAATTTCAAATAAGGAAACCCCTTTTGAAAATAATTGATTTGTTCTACGATTTGTGCTTCTGAAATACAAACAAGGTTTATATACACTTTACTGTGTCTGCTGAGCATCATGAACTTGTTAACGTGTTGACAGCCGAAAAAACAGCAGAATATGCCCAGCTTTATGGGGTGGAATATTGTATCAGTTTCTCCGAACAAAAGTCGAGTACGGATACCATAGCTGTCGATTCGGAGAACGAACCTTTTCGCGATAACGGTAAATTACTATTTCGCCCCGGTGGACATGGCGCTTTGATTGAAAATTTGAATGATTTGGATGCCGATATTCTTTTTATTAAGAATATAGATAATGTAGTTCCCGACAGGTTGAAAGAGGATACCATAACCTATAAAAAACTTATTGCCGGTGTATTGGTGAGCTTGCAAAAACAGTCTTTTGCCTATTTGAATCTTCTGGATAGCGGAAAATATACTCAGGAACAAATAATCGAAATATTGCAATTTGTTCAGAGAAATCTTTTCTGTCGAAATTCCGGAATAAAGATTTAGAAGATGCAGAGCTTGTGCTTTATCTAAAGAAAAAGTTAAATCGCCCCATACGCGTATGCGGGATTGTAAAGAACGTTGGCGAACCGGGCGGCGGTCCGTTCTTGGCTTATAATGTAGATGGCACCGTTTCTTTACAGATATTGGAAAGTTCACAAATAGATATGAGGGATTCCATAAAAAAAGAAATGTTTGAAAAGGGTACCCATTTTAATCCTGTTGACTTGGTCTGTGGCGTACGTGATTATAAAGGCAACAAATTCGACTTACCCCAATACGTAGATAAAACGACAGGTTTTATCTCTCATAAATCTAAAAACGGCAAGGAACTTAAAGCATTGGAGCTTCCGGGACTATGGAACGGGGCAATGAGTGATTGGAACACTGTTTTCGTAGAAGTACCGCTTTCCACCTTCAATCCGGTGAAAACTGTGAATGATTTATTGAGGGAAGAACACAAGTAACGATTCTTGTTACATTCGACGTATTTTTTAATTTACGCCGGAAGTATTATCTTTGAAGCGCAAATTGTGGTAAGAAGAACCCCGTTTTAAAGGGGTTATTTTACCACAGAACAGGAAATATGGCAAAGAGTACGCAAATAACAAAGTTGCTTACCGTAGAGCAGATGGAGTTTCTCAAATATTTGGACAATGAGGAAATTCAACTGTTTACGCTTGATATTGTCCGAGATTTCAACGGCAGGGGAACAAAAACATTGAACGAAATTATTGAAAATCTCGTTCGGAAAGGTTTTTTGTGCCGTCTTGAGCGGGGCAAATACTGCCGCAACACATTTAGGGACGAGCATGTAATCGGTACATTCATCGTTCCTGACGGAACGATAGCTTATTGGTCTGCTTTGAACTTGTACGGATTGACCGAACAATTTTCAAATACAATTTTTGTCCAGACTACTTTAAAGAAAAGTCCGGTAACTGTTATGGGAACGCACTACCGTTTCATCAAGATAGGTGCGCAGAAAAGAACGGGAATAAGCTGCAACGGATACGGAAACTACAAATATCCGGTTACCAACGTTGAAAAAACGATTGCGGACTGCTTTGATTTACCGCAGTACAGCGGAGGATATGCCGAACTTATTCGGGCATTTGCACAGGCGACACCGAATGCCGACAAATTGACAGATTACTGTAAAGCAATCAATAACATAGCAGCAATCAAGCGGATTGGTTTTTTAGCCGAACTGTTGGAAAAAAAGGGTCTGGAAACTTTTGTCGCATTTGCGCGGACAAAAGCAAACCGTACCTATAACCTCTTCGACCCTTTCGGAAGCAGGAAAGGCGAAACCGTAAGCGATTGGAGTTTAAGGTTAAACATATCCAGAGAAGCGATTAAGGCAATCATACAAAATCCTTATTGATATGATAAGTAAAAGCGAAATAAACCGATTGGCTACCGAAAAAAACGTAAAAACGAGTACAATAGATAAGGATTGGGTATTGGGGCATATCGTTGACGCAGTATATTCCATTCCCGAATGTCGTGAAAACCTTATATTCAAAGGTGGAACGTGTCTTCGGAAGTGCAGGCTGCCGGATTACAGGTTTTCGGAAGACCTCGATTTTACTTCTCGCAAGGGTTCCTTTGTTTTCGACCTGCCCTTGTTGCAACAAATCGTATCGTTGGTAGAAAACCGTACGGAAATGCCTCTGTATATTCAATCCGTTGAAGAATTAGCGTTTAACAATAAGCGTACCGGCTATGTAGCACGAATCAGATATTGGGGGGCTGATCACCGGAAAGATCAGCAACCGCCTGAGCCTTCACGTTGGCTGACAAGCATTAAGATAGAGATAATTCTCTATGAAACAATGATTTTTGAAGCGGAATTGAAGGATATTTGCCATCCTTACAGCGACCGGCTTACGGAAAATGCGATAAATATTCCTGTTTACAGCATCCATGAAGTGCTTGCCGAAAAGATACGAGCGTTGATACAGCGTTCCTATACTGCGCCCCGTGATTATTACGATATATGGTATTTGAGCAAGTATATGGAAAATGTTGATTGGCAAGCTGTAATAAATGCTTTTAAAATAAAAACCGCTTATAAGGGACTTTCGTTTACAAGCATTGATCAACTTATCAATGAGGATAACGACCGGACATTAAAAGCGGCATGGAAAAACAGTCTGGAACATCAAATTGGCAATGGTAAGCTTCCGGATTATCAAACAGTAAAAACAGAATTGCTTGCCCTTTTCAACCGGATATTTATTGAGTAATGATAGCCATTTGGTATCAATAAGAGGCTGTAGCATCAATTCCTGTTTCGGTAAGCAGGGCAAGTATTCTACCCAATTCCTCGGGCGATGCTTTGTACAACCCATGTGTGGGTGTTTCGCGGTCAATCGTATAAATCATTACTTGACGGGGGGCAATGATTTTTACCGTTTCTATCCATGGCAGCACGTATTGGTCTGTTGTATTGTTTACGTCTTTTCCTGAAAAAGTCCCTTTTAAGAACATGGTTTGAATGGTGCATTTTCCGTGAAACGCTTTTAGAAACTCTATGGTTTGGGAAACAGAATAAGCGTCTGACGGTCTGTTGACTGTCCGAATATATGTTTCGTCTGCCGTATCGAGTTTCAGAATATTATTATCTACTTTGTTAAGCGCAGAAAAGATAGAGGGACGGGAAATAAGACTTGCATTGCTCAGTACGCTTATTTTGGCTTTCGGAAAATAGCTGTTTCGTAGCAGAATCGTATCGTCAATTATTTCCGAAAAGTAAGGATGACAGGTCGGTTCGCCATTACCGGCAAAGGTAAGTGTATCAAGAGCCTCGCCGTTTTCGTGTATTTCTTTTAATTTAGTTTCCAATGCCGTATGTATTTCTTCACGCAGAGGCAGTGGGCTTGCTTTCTGCCAACCGGCATTGTAGCCACATTCGCAATAAATACAGTCGAAAGAACAGACCTTTTTATCCGCCGGTAATAAATTAATTCCTAACGAAACGCCCAAACGGCGAGAGTGTACAGGTCCAAATACGGGTGAAGGAAACATTATTGTTGACACGGAAATAAATTATAAAGGTTTCTTTTTCGGCAATTTTCGGTATTCATCCGGAATGACCACTTCACTCCCATCACGATTTGCAACGTAGAGCGGAACCACCATTTCAACTCCTGCCGCATTGGCATGCTCTTGAATCAAATGATGCAGGTCGGAATAAATTTCATTGATTCTGTCGGCATCTTTGATAAAAACATTTATCTGATAGTTAACACCGGTATTATAAAACGATACTTCCAAAACAAACGGCGCCGGTTCCGCCACCACTCCCGGCGTCTCCGAAGCTGCCTGAAGAAGTATGTTGTGCGCCGTTTTCCAATGAACATCGAAATTGAATCCCACATCCGTATGAAGAATTAATCCGTAATCTCTGGCTGATGAACTGTAATTCACCGTGTGCGAAGACATAATAAAAGAATTGGGAATGGTTACTATTTCGTTCTTGGGGGTTTTGATGCGGGTTACAAAAGGTGTTTTCTCAATAATATTTCCTATGGTATCGTTCAGTTTGATTCTGTCGCCTATCTTGAACGGGCGCATATAGGTAATGACCAATCCCGCTATGACGTTGCCGATAACCGTACTCGATCCCAACGAAACAATTATTCCTACAAATACGGATACGCCTTGAAATATGCCGTTGTCTGATTTGGGCAAGAACGGGTATATCATCGCAATCATAAAGGCATACAGTAAAAAGCGAATGATTTGATAAGAGGGTTGCGCCCAATCCGGATAAAACCCATTTATTTTCAGTTTTTCCGATTCAATCTCTCCGGCTAAGTATTTAATACCCTTTACCACATATTTGACGGCAAACCATATAACAATAATGGTAAAAAGATTGGGAAGATAATCGAGAATACCTTTGCCTATATTTTTTACAGGCGTCCATATATAAGAGAAAATCCGGTATGCCAGATTTTCTGTCTGCGGAAAAATGGAAAAGAGAATAGGGATGGAAATGAGTAGCTGCACGATAATTAATATCAGCCGTACGACCTTACACAAGAACATCAGTAAACCGACTTGTCTTTTTGTGTCGAACAATTCGTAATCATGGAAAGAAATGGACTTTAGTTTGGTATCCTTTAATTTTTTGACATAATTTTTCATTCGTCTGTAAACCCATCCGGTTCCCCAAAAGAATGCTCCTTGTATCGCTATTACGAGTATGAAAAGTAAAATTCTTTTACCTAATTGGAGGAGACCGTATTGGCTATGCAATTCTTTGAGTTTGGTTACAATAATCGCCCTGTTCTTTGCCGCCAGCTCCTCGCGTGTAGAATTTTCCCAAAGTCCGTCTTGGTCGGTAAACGAAGCTATTACTTTATTTTCATACACAATATCGGTTACAATATCCGTGCTTTCACAATATACGGAGTCCGGTTTCAGTAGATAACTTTTTCCTAATTGAAGTATGACGCCGGATACATTTTTTGCCCTGTCGCGGGGAGAGCGCCCTCCATGTTTGGCGTAAAGATAATAAAGCGTGTCTTTTTCTACTACCACAGGAATTTTAGGCGTAACTTTTCGCAATGAATCAATTCGATGTCTTTTTTGTTCTTTTTTCAATGAATCTGAAGCGGACATTTTTATTTGAAGTTGCTCTATTTCCATGCGCAAATTCATTTCATTCATACGCGCCTCTTCAAGGACTTTCTCCATTTGGGAGAGGTTGCCGGAATCGCCGGCAACCTCTCCCTGTTGAGCATACGTTGCATGGCTTATGGCTAAGAGCAGTAATAAGAACAAAAAACAAGTTGATTTTTTTCATGCTGTAATTGGGTTTGTATTACCGGTTTTATGTACTAATTCAAGTTGCCGTATGCAGATGCCGCTATCGGATTGTACTACCGAAAACATGTTGGCTCGACGGAGGGGATTGGGGGTAAGACGGACTTTTGACATACTTCCAAAAGAGGATGTCCTTTTTTCGGACATCCTCTTTTCTTGCCACTTTATGGCATCTTTAATCTCTTATTTTTGCGTATATCTCCATTTTACAATTCAACTGTAAACTCCTTTTTTTCGGGCAGTAAACATATATGTGAATCGCAACATTGGTATGATACTTCACACTTCAACGTACCGCTGCCCGTTCCTGAAATTTCGTAACTGAATACGGCTTCATCTTCATAGACAGTAGTCCCGTTTTGTTTGTGATATTTTCCGAAAGGAGATTTTATCTCACCTATTCCTGTATAGCCGTCGGGAAGGGATATTTGTATCGTAGCCGGAATAAAAGGATCGGGAGGTGACACATTTTTATAAATATAATATCCTTGATGAATCGCAATCTTTACATAAATCAGTTTATTACCGTTATGCAGATTGACGGATTTCGTAACAACGGATACGGGATTTGCATCATCCGTTTTGCCTGCCTGAATAGCAGCAATAGCCTTTCTTTTTTCGCGCGCCTGATAATCATTTACTCCCGTATCACGGCTATTAACCAAGAATAGCCAGCCGCCCGACTCGGTAAAGAACAGCAAATCTTTATTCGTTTCGTACCAATTACGCCATTCGGCAGGAGTAGAAAAACTGCACAATGTATAACGTTCCAATATACGTTTTCCTTTTTCCGTATCCTTACCCGATTCAAGCATCTTTATCGACTCATCCAATATTCTTTTGTCGAAATTGGGAATACGGAGGCTCTTTACATCTTCGTCCACTTCCAAATGATAAAAACCTTCACCGTAGAAATAGTCATGGTTGGCATCGTAAAACTCATGATAAGCCTTTGTATTCGTTCCAAATAAATCAAAAAAATCTCTTTGATAGCGTTTTACATAATTTTCAAACGACATTGGCGGAGCAGGTGTGTAACTAAGCACAGCTGTTTCTCTACGGCTCAACTCTTCACCCTTCTCTTTCTTTTCGGCCGCCAACTTTTTTTCTTCCAGCATACTTTTAGCAAAGTCTTCTTCCAGTTTCAACCGCCCTTCATAGCTCTCATAGGTGCAAAGCTCTTTCAGTTCCTTCAAATATTCGCGCGTAGCAATTCTGTCATTGTATTTCCGGGCAATAATTCCTTGTCCGGCAAACTGCGCAATGTAAATAACAGCATTGGCAAAGACGGGTTTAGCTTCTTCTGTCATATATGCAGGAGAAGCAGCAAAACCCCAGTGCAAAAAATTCCCATGGCGACCAATGGCTACTGCATCCAATGTTTTGGCGCATACTCCACTGGAAATGTATTCAGCGTCAGGCGAATCTTCGTACCCCCATGGACGAGCTACCATACCGACACGAAAATCTTTATCCGTGATATAACCTTTGGTTTGCACCGCCCACATCGGTATTTGGTCGGGAATAGGACCTTCATGGTAATACGCATAATGATAAGCGTCCTCCGGGGTAGGTCTGTCCGTGATAGTCATTTCCACCGGAAACGGGGCATTGAAAATAGGGTGTTCCCTTCTGAAATGATGGGAATGTGCGTCAAGACAAAGGCAATACCAATCATTTTTCACTCCGATGCGCCGTCCGAGGATTTCACTCAACTCTCCGATTAAAACCACAGGTCGATCAAAATCCTCTGTCAGATAACCAGCCGAAAGATAGCGTAAATAATTACCTGCTTCGTCCTTTTCCCTCAGCAATGGGACAATCGCTTTAGGTCTTCCGTCTATCACAGTAACATCGTAATTGTCGGACATACTTTGTTTGTAATCGTTCGCGTGAATCACTCCTACGATGGTAAAGTAATTTTTTAATAAGGTCTCAAAAGCAATTGTACGCTCTTGTACACTTTGATTATACGCAAGCGTATCTTTGTTGAAATGTGCAATATCCCAATCCGATGAACCACTTACATACAGCACTTTCAAATCACTTTTTTGCACGGGGATAGCTGCCCGCAATTCCGAACCCGTGAAATGGCATAAACTGAAAACCAAACAAAAAACAAGTTGTTTTTTCATTGCAATCCGTATATTAATTTTCGATTAATGAACGTAAAAGTTCTTCCGTACTTTCTTGCGAAGGACGTGCGGCATAGGCATTTATTATACGTTGTTCCTTATCAATAAGAAGAAAACGCGGAATATATTTAATACTCCAATCTTCTTTATAATTCGTATCGGACGTATAATATTGAGTAAGTTTCTTTTCATGTTTGGCTAAGTAATTTAGCCATATCTCCTTAGTCGTATCAATAGAAATGGATAAAAACACGATATTTTGCCCTTGGAATTTTTCGGCAAGCGATTCGTAAGCAGGAGATTCCGCAAGGCATGGGACACACCATGTAGCCCAAAAATCGACATAAATTATTTTTCCGCGAAAATCACTTAAATGATACACATTATCCGTTGTATCGACAAATTGAAAATCGAAAGCCGGTTTTCCCGGCAGCAGACTACCCGCTTTTTCTATCTTGAACCCTAATTCGCGTTTAATACCGGCATCGGTTAGTTGGGATACGGCTGTTGCAATCTCGTCCAATTTCTCTCCGCCCGACTCATTATCTATTGTATGAGCATATCTTGCCGCCTGATAGAGTTCTTTGCTGAAAAGAGTCTCCTCTACACCTTCAAACCACTCGGCATAATCGCTGCGATAAGAAAAAACATCTCTCACTACCGCTACATTCAGATATTTATCTTCATTAATTTCTTTATACAACGGGTTTACGTAAGGAGCAATCGTAGTTGCATGTTGGCTTAGAAACTGTTTTCTTTCCTCCGGTGAAGACAAATTTCTCAATTCCTTGGCATAATACATATATGTAATATAGCTATTGATAATATCTGCGGTTATGCGAGCTTTTTCAAGGTCTTTAAATACTTTCGACACGTTTTTGAGCGTATCAAGTTCGGCGTAACGAATAGCGGCAAGGCTGTCTATGACATATTTGGTTGCCATAAAGTTTTCACCCACATTTTTACCCGATTCCAAATAAGAACCTCCCTTGGGGAAAAGCCTGTATTTCATATAATTGTTCGCTTCTGCCCCGGTACCATTGAAAGACGCTTCTGTATTGGAAGAAGTGATAAAAACAGCCAAATCGTCCCCCGGGGATAAATAGAGTGTGTTTCTTGATATGGAATAATATTCCGGTTTTTCCAATGGGACAATCGTATCGAAATAACCGTCCCGGTCTGTGTGAATAACGATATTCCGGCTGTTTCCAATCAAGGATAATGCTCCGTTATAAGACATCCCAATAGAAGTATCGCCTATATTTTTAAGTTGACCTTTCAAGTGTACTTCCTGCTTGGCAAACGTACAACTTGCAGACAACAATATGATTGCCGATAGTAATATATTTTTCATGCAATTCAATTTGTTTAATAGAATAATAGGAATGATATAACGCCAAAGGTATATCATTCCTATTTATTCTTCATTATGTTTTAATATGTATTTTGCTTCAATTTCCCTTGGCTGGTAATAATCTCCGTATTGGGAATAGGAGAAGCCCACTTCCTGTCTCCTTTTTTCAACGTATATTCTATAGGAGCGTCCCCGCTGTGTACAGCCGTATTGGAATAGGGATAAAATACCCTCGAAAGGTCTACATCGTCAAACGGATCATCGTTTGTATTGAAACGGCGGATATCGAAACGGCGGGTATAAAACGGTATCTCGCGACGTCTTTCCTTGAGTATCTCTTTTACTGCCTCTTCTCTCGAAGAAGCTGTCAGATTGACGGCACTTAGCGGCGCAGTATTGTCTATGCGCTTGGCTCGGAGCTGATTCACCGTAGCAATTGCTCCGCTAATGTCATTCAGACGCGCTTGACATTCGGCTTTGGTCAAAAGCATTTCAGCCACCGTAGGACCGGCAGGAATCCGGTCTTTGAAAAAGAACACATACCCGTAACCGAAATACGCCGGATTGTTCATTGATGCCGGTGAGACGTAAGTATATCCTTCCACCACATGGTATTTATACCGCAAGTCGTACTCATGATCGTAAATACTAAGCAAATCATCACTGGGAATGTACCACCATGACCCGTAATAGAGTAATCTGAAATAATAAAATTCCGGCCAACCCAACATGTCAGTCATGTCCACCTGATTATCATGGGTATATGGAAACAAAACCGTGTATTCTTCGGAAAAAGTAGGATCTGCCGGATTTGTATAAATCTTTGTAGGGGTTGGCTGTATGGTACTATAATGCATATCGGTATTATAGTCCAATAAATAACTATATTCGTCCAAGGCTTTTTGCGCATAAGATTGCGCTTTTTCATAGTTGTTACGTCCCAACCAGTACCTTGCCGCAAAAGAATTGGCAGCTCCCAAGTTTCCCCTCCAATGACGCACCTTATTGTTTTGAACCAAATGGTTTGTCAACTTCAAACTTTCCTCTATGTCGGATTCAATCAAGGCATAGGTTTCTTCAAGAGTCGCCCTGTGAGAAAGTTCTTCGAAGCTGACCGATTGTTTCAGCGCCAAGCCTACCTCTCCTTTCGTTTCTTCGGTATAAGGGAGGCAATATATTTGCGCCAATTCAAGTAAGCTATATGCCCTCAACAGATGAGCTTCGGCTTTGAGTTGGTTTTTTTGTTCTACCGAACCGGACACTTTGTCGAGATAATTTAACACCAAATTAGCCCTGAATATCTTGCTATATTCGGTAGTCCAAGCGGAAGCACGCGTTTCCAAAGGTAAATATTCCGTATCCCACGTACTGCAATAGAATATGGGGTAAAAAGTAAAAGAGGCAGGTCTTGCATCATAAAGTTTCACGGTCAATCCGTAGTCATCATGCCCCATAACATTTTCATTACTGGCAACCTGATAATAAGAAGCATAATTTTCGAGTATCGCATCCAACTGGTCGGCAGTGGTTATCACCAACGAAGTTGTTTTAGAAGGCATTTGATCGAGAAAATCATTACAACTCGATATACCGAACCCTAAGATACTTACATAGATAAGTAATAAATATTTTTTTCTAATCATAGCTCTGTTTTTTAGAATGTTACTTTAAATCCGAGTGTGACAGACGGAGTAGGCTTCATGGAGCCTGCTGGAAACTCTGGGTCTTCATTGAATTTATTGAAGTATATGGAAGACAAATTGTTGGCTTGTCCGTACACTTGTAACACATTCAATCCCACTTTTCGGGCAAGAGGCGAGGGCAGCGTATAGGTCAAGTTAACTTCTTGAAAACGAATGTGTCCCGCATTCTCCACTAAATAGTCCAAATAAGGATAGAACCGGTCCCAAAAATAATAACGACCTTCAATAGGACCATTCATAGGCAGGGGTACTATTTTCATAGGGTCTCCGTTTAATACTTCGTTCAATTTACTGTTAGGAAGCACACGATCGCCCCAGGCAGGCGGATAATTGAAACTTTCTCTCTTGAATACATGACCGAACTTGCCGGTAATAATGAAAGAGAAATCGAAATCATATATTTTGAAACTGTTGGTAACCCCCAATAACCAAGGAGCGACTGTGGTTCCCATGGGAACACAAAATTCAGTAGCTTCTCCGCTGGTCCACGCTCCAAAGTCGAAAGAAGCACCGTCCACGCCTTTGATAGTCGGCTGCCAATTCGGCGAATCTGCTGTTCCGAGGTTTTTCACTCCGTTGTAAGCAAATGTCCAAAGAGTATTCGCATTATACCCTTCCACGTAAACGGGTGACGTAGAAGTAAGCGTAGCTCCGTCAAATGCAGCAATGAACAAATCCGTAATTTTATTCTGATTATAAGAGGCGTTTACATTACCTTTCCATACAATTTTCTTGCCGTATAGATTCTGTTGCGTTCCTACCTCAATTTCAATTCCTTGATTAGTCATCGCAGCATTGTTGAACTTTTGAGAAGTGGTACCATTAATAGCCGGAATGGAAATAGAGGCTATCAAATCCTTGCTGTTTTTGTTATACGCTTCGATTTGACCAAACAAACGTCCATTGAATAAAGAATAATCAACCCCTACATTCCAAGTCCCTGTCTTTTCCCAACGCAAGGTAGGATTGCCGTAGCTGGAAATGGTAGCCGTATAACCTTGTGTGTATTGGTTGAGCGCTGTTCCCATACTTATCAAAGGCATAAACGCCGTAGAAGTATCTACGTTTCCATTATACCCGTAAGTCAAGCGTAAAATCAAGCGATCTATCCAATTGTTATCTTTCAAAAAGTTTTCACGACCCAGATGCCAGCTTCCTCCTACCGACCAAAATGGAGCATAACGATACTTCGGATCGTCGGAAATCAAATTCGAAGCATCCGTCCTCAGGCTACCAGACAGAACATATTTAGAAAGGTAGGTGTATGCCGCATTTCCATACAGTGAGTAAAAACGGTCTGTACGGTACGAGAAGGAATTGATATAAGCAAATGTTTGGGAGGTACCTACCCAATTATTTATGCGCAATGCGGTAGTAGATCCACCCGGACCATTAGGAAAAGCAGAAGTTGTCAACTTGTCATCGTCATATCCATACGATCTGGGGTGGGAGAACGTTTGATAAGTTCTTTACCTCGCTTCGGTTCCTGCTATTGCCGTTACTTCATGAACTCCGTTGAAAACACGGTCAAAGTTGATTTGGTTACGGATATTCCACCCGTCGGTCCTCGTTCTGCTTTGGTCTAAAAAACCTCCCAACGGAAGATTTAACGTTACTTTTCCCGTTCCTCTGTCATAAGAAGAAGATTGATTGACGGTAGCGCGCACGGTGTAAGACTTGTCGCTATAAAAATTCCGATTCAATGTGTTATTCAATTCATATTGCAGTTTCGAATCGAAGGTAAGTCCTTTCAGTATTTTTACTGTAAATCCTGCCTGCAATCGCGCATCTATGTTGGTCGTCCTTAAATCCCGACTTTCAAGTTCAGTGATAGGATTATAAGTAAAATCATACGGGAAGTTTTCTTTCACGAAATAACGATCTAAATTCGGTTGATACCACCCGTTAGTCAGATTCGTCCTGTTTCCTTCCTCATCCACCAGCATTTCATAGGGAGTCAGACCAAAGATACCATTGCTCACGCTATTATCGGTAGCTTCCTTATAGGTAAAGGTTCCCGAAAGATTAAATTTTAGCCATTTGGCAAATTGTACATTTGTACGATAACCTATTTGGGTTTTCCAATTATCCTTGCCTTTTGCATAAAAGGTGTTTTCTTCGTACAGCAGCGACAAATAGTGATTTGCCCGTTCGCCATCCGTCGCAATGTTTAAATTATACTGTTGGGTGGAGGGACTTTGAAGCAAATATTTTTTGATTTGCTCACTATTGTCGTATTTCTTGTAAGATTCCAGAAGCTCATTCGTCTTTTCCTCCGTAAGGTATCCCAAGCGGTGTTCGTTGAGCGCCACTAAACCCGGAGAAAACGATGACATCGCGTTGAAAGCATCCGCTGGCATGTTGGCACTCCAAGCGTCAAACGCCATTTTCTCATATTCAATGGTTTCGGCAGATGAAGCCAATGATCTGGCATAATTCAGATCAATCTTCGGAGCGAATTTAAAAAAAGAAGAAAACTCTATTTTTGTTTCACTCCGATTGAAAGCCGACCGGTTTCCCTTTGTCGTTACCGCAATCACACCGTTGGCAGATCTGGCTCCCCAAATAGATGCCGCCGCCGCATCTTTCAGTAAAGTGACGCTTTCAATCTCGTTTGGATTTAACGTATTCAAATCACCTTCTATCGGAAAACCATCCACCACTATCAATGGCTTCGCATTTGCATTTAGACTTGTCTTGCCGCGAATTTCAAAACTTATGTCTCCATCCAAAGTTGTATTGGCTTGGAGACCGGCAATAGTCCCAATCAGACGAGAGCCAATATTCGTAGTAGGTTTGGAGAGGGCGTCCAACGGCAATATTTTGAAAGAACCGGTTACCCTGTCGCGTGGCAATTGTTGATAACCTGTAACCACAACATCTTCCAACAGATAAGCTTCCGGTTTGAGTTGGATTTGCAGGTTTTTACCTGCCGCCACCTCTAACGTTTGATAACCCACACCGGAAATTTTCACTATTGCTTTTTCCACAGGGGAAAGCAATTGAAATCTTCCATTGGTGTCAGTAATGGTAGCCAGTTTGGTTTCTTTCAATACGACTAACACGCCGATAGCCGGATCTCCTTGCTCATCGTAAACAATGCCATTAATCTCAAAATTCTGAGCGTTGGTCACACTGAGAAAAGTTATCACACTACAAAGAAATAGATACAATTTTTTCCTTTTCATACGATTTTTTTAATAATTAAACACTCTTTTTACACGAATACACATTTTCTTTTTTTCTGTCTTTCTATGTACGACAGGCAAAAGTAGTCAATAGGCTTAGTTCTAATAATTAATAATAAAAAACATATTTCTGTTTAATTTTTTAACAAAGGTAGGCGCAGTTAATTGTATTATACAATACCCTATTTATGGTATTTATTATGTTTTTCCTTCCTTTTCTTTTTCTGCTGCCTGTTTTTTGAGAAATAACATCCGTGAATCCAAAGATTATCGTGTATCTTTGCGTTTGTAGATTATCGGGTAAAATGAAAAGGCAGTTTACACGAATCATAGTAAAAATAGGCAGTAATGTATTAACACAGTTTGACGGTACGTTAGATGTAATGCGTATGTCAACGCTCGTCGAGCAGATAGCCGAATTGCATAAATCCGGTATCGAAATTATTCTTGTTTCTTCAGGAGCTGTGGCTTCGGGACGCAGTGAAATAAAGAATCTGAAAAAATTGAACAGCGTAGATCAACGTCAACTTTTTTCTGCCGTAGGACAAGCCAAACTGATCAACCGTTATTACGAACTTTTTCGTGAGCATGGCATTACTGTGGGACAGGTACTTACTACTAAGGAAGATTTTGGTACACGCCGCCACTATCTTAATCAAAAAAATTGTATCGGAGTAATGCTTGAACACGGAGTAATTCCTATTGTGAATGAGAATGATACTGTTTCCGTTACCGAGTTGATGTTTACGGATAATGATGAATTATCGGGGCTTGTTGCTGCCATGATGGATGCACAAATGTTGGTAATTTTAAGCCATATAGACGGCATTTATAACGGTTCGCCGTCTAACCCCGCTTCGACGGTTATTCGGGAGATAAAGCCGGGGGACGATTTGCCGGATTGTATACAACAGACTTCCCTGTCGAGTTTCGGGAGAGGTGGAATGTTGACCAAAGCGGGCATTGCGCGCAAAGTAGCCGATGAAGGTATTGGCGTCATCATAGCCAACGGGAAGCGGGATCACATTTTGGTTGATCTTTGGGCGCATCCCGAAAATACGGTTTGTACTTGCTTTATTCCTTCGGCAAAACCGGTCTCGGGTATAAAAAAATGGATTGCACACAGTGCAGGTTTTGCCAAAGGGGAGATACATGTTAATAAACCAATGGTAGAGGCGCTGTATTCCGGCAAAGCGGTAAGTATATTGCCGGTAGGTATTACACGGGTAGAAGGGGGATTTGAAAAAGATGATATTGTACGAATCATGGATGACGAAAATAATTCTATCGGCGTGGGAAAAACGAGTTATGCTTCTTCACAGGTACGCGCAGTGATTGGAAAACATGGAAAGAAAGCGGTGGGGCATTATGATTATCTGTATTTGGTCGTCGGTCAATAGAACCAGTTCACGACTGGTTGTGCGGACAAGTTTTAACCTGTCATTCACTTTATCCATCACATCGACGTTTACCATTTATTCCAAATACAGATAATCATAATGCACCACCGCTTTCTTTCCATGTTTTCCCATCACTGCGCGTACCTGTGAAGAAGCATAACTCGTTTTTCCCACGCCGATAGAATTATTTTCGTCATCCATGATTCGTACAATATCATCTTTTTCAAATCCCCCTTCTACCCGTGTAATACCTACCGGCAATATACTTACCGCTTTGCCGGAATACAGCGCCTCTACCATTGGTTTATTAACATGTATCTCCCCTTTGGCAAAACCTGCACTGTGTGCAATCCATTTTTTTATACCCGAGACCGGTTTTGCCGAAGGAATAAAGCAAGTACAAACCGTATTTTCGGGATGCGCCCAAAGATCAACCAAAATGTGATCCCGCTTCCCGTTGGCTATGATGACGCCAATACCTTCATCGGCTACTTTGCGCGCAATGCCCGCTTTGGTCAACATTCCACCTCTCCCGAAACTCGACAGGGAAGTCTGTTGTATACAATCCGGCAAATCGTCCCCCGGCTTTATCTCCCGAATAACCGTCGAAGCGGGGTTAGACGGCGAACCGTTATAAATGCCGTCTATATGGCTTAAAATTACCAACATTTGTGCATCCATCATGGCAGCAACAAGCCCCGATAATTCATCATTATCCGTAAACATCAACTCGGTAACGGAAACAGTATCATTCTCATTCACAATAGGAATTACTCCGTGTTCAAGCATTACTCCGATACAATTTTTTTGATTAAGATAGTGGCGGCGTGTACCAAAATCTTCCTTAGTAGTAAGTACCTGTCCCACAGTAATGCCATGCTCACGAAAAAGTTCGTAATAACGGTTGATCAGTTTGGCTTGTCCTACGGCAGAAAAAAGTTGACGTTGATCTACGCTGTTCAATTTTTTCAGATTCTTTATTTCACTGCGTCCCGAAGCCACAGCTCCTGAAGAAACAAGAATAATTTCGATACCGGATTTATGCAATTCGGCTATCTGCTCGACGAGCGTTGACATACGCATTACATCTAACGTACCGTCAAACTGTGTTAATACATTACTGCCTATTTTTACTATGATTCGTGTAAACTGCCTTTTCATTTTACCCGATAATCTACAAACGCAAAGATACACGATAATCTTTGGATTCACGGATGTTATTTCTCAAAAAACAGGCAGCAGAAAAAGAAAAGGAAGGAAAAACATAATAAATACCATAAATAGGGTATTGTATAATACAATTAACTGCGCCTACCTTTGTTAAAAAATTAAACAGAAATATGTTTTTTATTATTAATTATTAGAACTAAGCCTATTGACTACTTTTGCCTGTCGTACATAGAAAGACAGAAAAAAAGAAAATGTGTATTCGTGTAAAAAGAGTGTTTAATTATTAAAAAAATCGTATGAAAAGGAAAAAATTGTATCTATTTCTTTGTAGTGTGATAACTTTTCTCAGTGTGACCAACGCTCAGAATTTTGAGATTAATGGCATTGTTTACGATGAGCAAGGAGATCCGGCTATCGGCGTGTTAGTCGTATTGAAAGAAACCAAACTGGCTACCATTACTGACACCAATGGAAGATTTCAATTGCTTTCCCCTGTGGAAAAAGCAATAGTGAAAATTTCCGGTGTGGGTTATCAAACGTTAGAGGTGGCGGCAGGTAAAAACCTGCAAATCCAACTCAAACCGGAAGCTTATCTGTTGGAAGATGTTGTGGTTACAGGTTATCAACAATTGCCACGCGACAGGGTAACCGGTTCTTTCAAAATATTGCCGTTGGACGCCCTCTCCAAACCTACTACGAATATTGGCTCTCGTCTGATTGGGACTATTGCCGGTCTCCAAGCCAATACAACTTTGGATGGAGACATAAGTTTTGAAATTCGCGGCAAGACAAGTCTAAATGCAAATGCGAAGCCATTGATAGTGGTGGATGGTTTTCCGATAGAAGGTGATTTGAATACGTTAAATCCAAACGAGATTGAAAGCGTCACTTTACTGAAAGATGCGGCGGCGGCATCTATTTGGGGAGCCAGATCTGCCAACGGTGTGATTGCGGTAACGACAAAGGGAAACCGGTCGGCTTTCAATCGGAGTGAAACAAAAATAGAGTTTTCTTCTTTTTTTAAATTCGCTCCGAAGATTGATCTGAATTATGCCAGATCATTGGCTTCATCTGCCGAAACCATTGAATATGAGAAAATGGCGTTTGACGCTTGGAGTGCCAACATGCCAGCGGATGCTTTCAACGCGATGTCATCGTTTTCTCCGGGTTTAGTGGCGCTCAACGAACACCGCTTGGGATACCTTACGGAGGAAAAGACGAATGAGCTTCTGGAATCTTACAAGAAATACGACAATAGTGAGCAAATCAAAAAATATTTGCTTCAAAGTCCCTCCACCCAACAGTATAATTTAAACATTGCGACGGATGGCGAACGGGCAAATCACTATTTGTCGCTGCTGTACGAAGAAAACACCTTTTATGCAAAAGGCAAGGATAATTGGAAAACCCAAATAGGTTATCGTACAAATGTACAATTTGCCAAATGGCTAAAATTTAATCTTTCGGGAACCTTTACCTATAAGGAAGCTACCGATAATAGCGTGAGCAATGGTATCTTTGGTCTGACTCCCTATGAAATGCTGGTGGATGAGGAAGGAAACAGGACGAATCTGACTAACGGGTGGTATCAACCGAATTTAGATCGTTATTTCGTGAAAGAAAACTTCCCGTATGATTTTACTTATAATCCTATCACTGAACTTGAAAGTCGGGATTTAAGGACGACCAACATAGATGCGCGATTGCAGGCAGGATTTACAGTAAAAATACTGAAAGGACTTACCTTCGATTCGAAACTGCAATATGAATTGAATAACACATTGAATCGGAATTTTTATAGCGACAAGTCTTACACCGTGCGCGCTACCGTCAATCAATCTTCTTCTTATGACAGAGGAACGGGAAAAGTAACGTTAAATCTTCCGTTGGGAGGTTTTTTAGACCAAAGCAGAACGAGGACCGACGGGTGGAATATCCGTAACCAAATCAACTTTGACCGTGTTTTCAACGGAGTTCATGAAGTAACGGCAATAGCAGGAACCGAAGCGAGGTAAAGAACTTATCAAACGTTCTCCCACCCCAGATCGTATGGATATGACGATGACAAGTTGACAACTTCTGCTTTTCCTAATGGTCCGGGTGGATCTACTACCGCATTGCGCATAAATAATTGGGTAGGTACCTCCCAAACATTTGCTTATATCAATTCCTTCTCGTACCGTACAGACCGTTTTTACTCACTGTATGGAAATGCGGCATACACCTACCTTTCTAAATATGTTCTGTCTGGTAGCCTGAGGACGGATGCTTCGAATTTGATTTCCGACGATCCGAAGTATCGTTATGCTCCATTTTGGTCGGTAGGAGGAAGCTGGCATCTGGGTCGTGAAAACTTTTTGAAAGATAACAATTGGATAGATCGCTTGATTTTACGCTTGACTTACGGGTATAATGGAAACGTAGATACTTCTACGGCGTTTATGCCTTTGATAAGTATGGGAACAGCGCTCAACCAATACACACAAGGTTATACGGCTACCATTTCCAGCTACGGCAATCCTACCTTGCGTTGGGAAAAGACAGGGACTTGGAATGTAGGGGTTGATTATTCTTTATTCAATGGACGTTTGTTTGGTCAAATCGAAGCGTATAACAAAAACAGCAAGGATTTGATAGCCTCTATTTCCATTCCGGCTATTAATGGTACCACTTCTCAAAAGTTCAACAATGCTGCGATGACTAATCAAGGAATTGAAATTGAGGTAGGAACGCAACAGAATCTATACGGCAAGAAAATTGTATGGAAAGGTAATGTAAACGCCTCTTATAATCAGAATAAAATTACGGATTTGTTCATTGCTGCATTTGACGGAGCTACGCTTACTTCTACGTCACCCGTTTACGTGGAAGGGTATAATGCGAATACTCTTTGGACATTTGCTTACAACGGAGTGAAAAACCTCGGAACAGCAGATTCGCCGAATTGGCAGCCGACTATCAAAGGCGTGGACGGTGCTTCTTTCGACTTTGGAGCGTGGACCAGCGGAGAAGCTACTGAATTTTGTGTTCCCATGGGAACCACAGTCGCTCCTTGGTTATTGGGGGTTACCAACAGTTTCAAAATATATGATTTCGATTTCTCTTTCATTATTACCGGCAAGTTCGGTCATGTATTCAAGAGAGAAAGTTTCAATTATCCGCCTGCCTGGGGCGATCGTGTGCTTCCTAACAGTAAATTGAACGAAGTATTAAACGGAGACCCTATGAAAATAGTACCCCTGCCTATGAATGGTCCTATTGAAGGTCGTTATTATTTTTGGGACCGGTTCTATCCTTATTTGGACTATTTAGTGGAGAATGCGGGACACATTCGTTTTCAAGAAGTTAACTTGACCTATACGCTGCCCTCGCCTCTTGCCCGAAAAGTGGGATTGAATGTGTTACAAGTGTACGGACAAGCCAACAATTTGTCTTCCATATACTTCAATAAATTCAATGAAGACCCAGAGTTTCCAGCAGGCTCCATGAAGCCTACTCCGTCTGTCACACTCGGATTTAAAGTAACATTCTAAAAAACAGAGCTATGATTAGAAAAAAATATTTATTACTTATCTATGTAAGTATCTTAGGGTTCGGTATATCGAGTTGTAATGATTTTCTCGATCAAATGCCTTCTAAAACAACTTCGTTGGTGATAACCACTGCCGACCAGTTGGATGCGATACTCGAAAATTATGCTTCTTATTATCAGGTTGCCAGTAATGAAAATGTTATGGGGCATGATGACTACGGATTGACCGTGAAACTTTATGATGCAAGACCTGCCTCTTTTACTTTTTACCCCATATTCTATTGCAGTACGTGGGATACGGAATATTTACCTTTGGAAACGCGTGCTTCCGCTTGGACTACCGAATATAGCAAGATATTCAGGGCTAATTTGGTGTTAAATTATCTCGACAAAGTGTCCGGTTCGGTAGAACAAAAAAACCAACTCAAAGCCGAAGCTCATCTGTTGAGGGCATATAGCTTACTTGAATTGGCGCAAATATATTGCCTCCCTTATACCGAAGAAACGAAAGGAGAGGTAGGCTTGGCGCTGAAACAATCGGTCAGCTTCGAAGAACTTTCTCACAGGGCGACTCTTGAAGAAACCTATGCCTTGATTGAATCCGACATAGAGGAAAGTTTGAAGTTGACAAACCATTTGGTTCAAAACAATAAGGTGCGTCATTGGAGGGGAAACTTGGGAGCTGCCAATTCTTTTGCGGCAAGGTACTGGTTGGGACGTAACAACTATGAAAAAGCGCAATCTTATGCGCAAAAAGCCTTGGACGAATATAGTTATTTATTGGACTATAATACCGATATGCATTATAGTACCATACAGCCAACCCCTACAAAGATTTATACAAATCCGGCAGATCCTACTTTTTCCGAAGAATACACGGTTTTGTTTCCATATACCCATGATAATCAGGTGGACATGACTGACATGTTGGGTTGGCCGGAATTTTATTATTTCAGATTACTCTATTACGGGTCATGGTGGTACATTCCCAGTGATGATTTGCTTAGTATTTACGATCATGAGTACGACTTGCGGTATAAATACCATGTGGTGGAAGGATATACTTACGTCTCACCGGCATCAATGAACAATCCGGCGTATTTCGGTTACGGGTATGTGTTCTTTTTCAAAGACCGGATTCCTGCCGGTCCTACGGTGGCTGAAATGCTTTTGACCAAAGCCGAATGTCAAGCGCGTCTGAATGACATTAGCGGAGCAATTGCTACGGTGAATCAGCTCCGAGCCAAGCGCATAGACAATACTGCGCCGCTAAGTGCCGTCAATCTGACAGCTTCTTCGAGAGAAGAGGCAGTAAAAGAGATACTCAAGGAAAGACGTCGCGAGATACCGTTTTATACCCGCCGTTTCGATATCCGCCGTTTCAATACAAACGATGATCCGTTTGACGATGTAGACCTTTCGAGGGTATTTTATCCCTATTCCAATACGGCTGTACACAGCGGGGACGCTCCTATAGAATATACGTTGAAAAAAGGAGACAGGAAGTGGGCTTCTCCTATTCCCAATACGGAGATTATTACCAGCCAAGGGAAATTGAAGCAAAATACATATTAAAACATAATGAAGAATAAATAGGAATGATATACCTTTGGCGTTATATCATTCCTATTATTCTATTAAACAAATTGAATTGCATGAAAAATATATTACTATCGGCAATCATATTGTTGTCTGCAAGTTGTACGTTTGCCAAGCAGGAAGTACACTTGAAAGGTCAACTTAAAAATATAGGCGATACTTCTATTGGGATGTCTTATAACGGAGCATTATCCTTGATTGGAAACAGCCGGAATATCGTTATTCACACAGACCGGGACGGTTATTTCGATACGATTGTCCCATTGGAAAAACCGGAATATTATTCCATATCAAGAAACACACTCTATTTATCCCCGGGGGACGATTTGGCTGTTTTTATCACTTCTTCCAATACAGAAGCGTCTTTCAATGGTACCGGGGCAGAAGCGAACAATTATATGAAATACAGGCTTTTCCCCAAGGGAGGTTCTTATTTGGAATCGGGTAAAAATGTGGGTGAAAACTTTATGGCAACCAAATATGTCATAGACAGCCTTGCCGCTATTCGTTACGCCGAACTTGATACGCTCAAAAACGTGTCGAAAGTATTTAAAGACCTTGAAAAAGCTCGCATAACCGCAGATATTATCAATAGCTATATTACATATATGTATTATGCCAAGGAATTGAGAAATTTGTCTTCACCGGAGGAAAGAAAACAGTTTCTAAGCCAACATGCAACTACGATTGCTCCTTACGTAAACCCGTTGTATAAAGAAATTAATGAAGATAAATATCTGAATGTAGCGGTAGTGAGAGATGTTTTTTCTTATCGCAGCGATTATGCCGAGTGGTTTGAAGGTGTAGAGGAGACTCTTTTCAGCAAAGAACTCTATCAGGCGGCAAGATATGCTCATACAATAGATAATGAGTCGGGCGGAGAGAAATTGGACGAGATTGCAACAGCCGTATCCCAACTAACCGATGCCGGTATTAAACGCGAATTAGGGTTCAAGATAGAAAAAGCGGGTAGTCTGCTGCCGGGAAAACCGGCTTTCGATTTTCAATTTGTCGATACAACGGATAATGTGTATCATTTAAGTGATTTTCGCGGAAAAATAATTTATGTCGATTTTTGGGCTACATGGTGTGTCCCATGCCTTGCGGAATCTCCTGCTTACGAATCGCTTGCCGAAAAATTCCAAGGGCAAAATATCGTGTTTTTATCCATTTCTATTGATACGACTAAGGAGATATGGCTAAATTACTTAGCCAAACATGAAAAGAAACTTACTCAATATTATACGTCCGATACGAATTATAAAGAAGATTGGAGTATTAAATATATTCCGCGTTTTCTTCTTATTGATAAGGAACAACGTATAATAAATGCCTATGCCGCACGTCCTTCGCAAGAAAGTACGGAAGAACTTTTACGTTCATTAATCGAAAATTAATATACGGATTGCAATGAAAAAACAACTTGTTTTTTGTTTGGTTTTCAGTTTATGCCATTTCACGGGTTCGGAATTGCGGGCAGCTATCCCCGTGCAAAAAAGTGATTTGAAAGTGCTGTATGTAAGTGGTTCATCGGATTGGGATATTGCACATTTCAACAAAGATACGCTTGCGTATAATCAAAGTGTACAAGAGCGTACAATTGCTTTTGAGACCTTATTAAAAAATTACTTTACCATCGTAGGAGTGATTCACGCGAACGATTACAAACAAAGTATGTCCGACAATTACGATGTTACTGTGATAGACGGAAGACCTAAAGCGATTGTCCCATTGCTGAGGGAAAAGGACGAAGCAGGTAATTATTTACGCTATCTTTCGGCTGGTTATCTGACAGAGGATTTTGATCGACCTGTGGTTTTAATCGGAGAGTTGAGTGAAATCCTCGGACGGCGCATCGGAGTGAAAAATGATTGGTATTGCCTTTGTCTTGACGCACATTCCCATCATTTCAGAAGGGAACACCCTATTTTCAATGCCCCGTTTCCGGTGGAAATGACTATCACGGACAGACCTACCCCGGAGGACGCTTATCATTATGCGTATTACCATGAAGGTCCTATTCCCGACCAAATACCGATGTGGGCGGTGCAAACCAAAGGTTATATCACGGATAAAGATTTTCGTGTCGGTATGGTAGCTCGTCCATGGGGGTACGAAGATTCGCCTGACGCTGAATACATTTCCAGTGGAGTATGCGCCAAAACATTGGATGCAGTAGCCATTGGTCGCCATGGGAATTTTTTGCACTGGGGTTTTGCTGCTTCTCCTGCATATATGACAGAAGAAGCTAAACCCGTCTTTGCCAATGCTGTTATTTACATTGCGCAGTTTGCCGGACAAGGAATTATTGCCCGGAAATACAATGACAGAATTGCTACGCGCGAATATTTGAAGGAACTGAAAGAGCTTTGCACCTATGAGAGCTATGAAGGGCGGTTGAAACTGGAAGAAGACTTTGCTAAAAGTATGCTGGAAGAAAAAAAGTTGGCGGCCGAAAAGAAAGAGAAGGGTGAAGAGTTGAGCCGTAGAGAAACAGCTGTGCTTAGTTACACACCTGCTCCGCCAATGTCGTTTGAAAATTATGTAAAACGCTATCAAAGAGATTTTTTTGATTTATTTGGAACGAATACAAAGGCTTATCATGAGTTTTACGATGCCAACCATGACTATTTCTACGGTGAAGGTTTTTATCATTTGGAAGTGGACGAAGATGTAAAGAGCCTCCGTATTCCCAATTTCGACAAAAGAATATTGGATGAGTCGATAAAGATGCTTGAATCGGGTAAGGATACGGAAAAAGGAAAACGTATATTGGAACGTTATACATTGTGCAGTTTTTCTACTCCTGCCGAATGGCGTAATTGGTACGAAACGAATAAAGATTTGCTGTTCTTTACCGAGTCGGGCGGCTGGCTATTCTTGGTTAATAGCCGTGATACGGGAGTAAATGATTATCAGGCGCGCGAAAAAAGAAAGGCTATTGCTGCTATTCAGGCAGGCAAAACGGATGATGCAAATCCCGTATCCGTTGTTACGAAATCCGTCAATCTGCATAACGGTAATAAACTGATTTATGTAAAGATTGCGATTCATCAAGGATATTATATTTATAAAAATGTGTCACCTCCCGATCCTTTTATTCCGGCTACGATACAAATATCCCTTCCCGACGGCTATACAGGAATAGGTGAGATAAAATCTCCTTTCGGAAAATATCACAAACAAAACGGGACTACTGTCTATGAAGATGAAGCCGTATTCAGTTACGAAATTTCAGGAACGGGCAGCGGTACGTTGAAGTGTGAAGTATCATACCAATGTTGCGATTCACATATATGTTTACTGCCCGAAAAAAAGGAGTTTACAGTTGAATTGTAAAATGGAGATATACGCAAAAATAAGAGATTAAAGATGCCATAAAGTGGCAAGAAAAGAGGATGTCCGAAAAAAGGACATCCTCTTTTGGAAGTATGTCAAAAGTCCGTCTTACCCCCAATCCCCTCCGTCGAGCCAACATGTTTTCGGTAGTACAATCCGATAGCGGCATCTGCATACGGCAACTTGAATTAGTACATAAAACCGGTAATACAAACCCAATTACAGCATGAAAAAAATCAACTTGTTTTTTGTTCTTATTACTGCTCTTAGCCATAAGCCATGCAACGTATGCTCAACAGGGAGAGGTTGCCGGCGATTCCGGCAACCTCTCCCAAATGGAGAAAGTCCTTGAAGAGGCGCGTATGAATGAAATGAATTTGCGCATGGAAATAGAGCAACTTCAAATAAAAATGTCCGCTTCAGATTCATTGAAAAAAGAACAAAAAAGACATCGAATTGATTCATTGCGAAAAGTTACGCCTAAAATTCCTGTGGTAGTAGAAAAAGACACGCTTTATTATCTTTACGCCAAACATGGAGGGCGCTCTCCCCGCGACAGGGCAAAAAATGTATCCGGCGTCATACTTCAATTAGGAAAAAGTTATCTACTGAAACCGGACTCCGTATATTGTGAAAGCACGGATATTGTAACCGATATTGTGTATGAAAATAAAGTAATAGCTTCGTTTACCGACCAAGACGGACTTTGGGAAAATTCTACACGCGAGGAGCTGGCGGCAAAGAACAGGGCGATTATTGTAACCAAACTCAAAGAATTGCATAGCCAATACGGTCTCCTCCAATTAGGTAAAAGAATTTTACTTTTCATACTCGTAATAGCGATACAAGGAGCATTCTTTTGGGGAACCGGATGGGTTTACAGACGAATGAAAAATTATGTCAAAAAATTAAAGGATACCAAACTAAAGTCCATTTCTTTCCATGATTACGAATTGTTCGACACAAAAAGACAAGTCGGTTTACTGATGTTCTTGTGTAAGGTCGTACGGCTGATATTAATTATCGTGCAGCTACTCATTTCCATCCCTATTCTCTTTTCCATTTTTCCGCAGACAGAAAATCTGGCATACCGGATTTTCTCTTATATATGGACGCCTGTAAAAAATATAGGCAAAGGTATTCTCGATTATCTTCCCAATCTTTTTACCATTATTGTTATATGGTTTGCCGTCAAATATGTGGTAAAGGGTATTAAATACTTAGCCGGAGAGATTGAATCGGAAAAACTGAAAATAAATGGGTTTTATCCGGATTGGGCGCAACCCTCTTATCAAATCATTCGCTTTTTACTGTATGCCTTTATGATTGCGATGATATACCCGTTCTTGCCCAAATCAGACAACGGCATATTTCAAGGCGTATCCGTATTTGTAGGAATAATTGTTTCGTTGGGATCGAGTACGGTTATCGGCAACGTCATAGCGGGATTGGTCATTACCTATATGCGCCCGTTCAAGATAGGCGACAGAATCAAACTGAACGATACCATAGGAAATATTATTGAGAAAACACCTTTTGTAACCCGCATCAAAACCCCCAAGAACGAAATAGTAACCATTCCCAATTCTTTTATTATGTCTTCGCACACGGTGAATTACAGTTCATCAGCCAGAGATTACGGATTAATTCTTCATACGGATGTGGGATTCAATTTCGATGTTCATTGGAAAACGGCGCACAACATACTTCTTCAGGCAGCTTCGGAGACGCCGGGAGTGGTGGCGGAACCGGCGCCGTTTGTTTTGGAAGTATCGTTTTATAATACCGGTGTTAACTATCAGATAAATGTTTTTATCAAAGATGCCGACAGAATCAATGAAATTTATTCCGACCTGCATCATTTGATTCAAGAGCATGCCAATGCGGCAGGAGTTGAAATGGTGGTTCCGCTCTACGTTGCAAATCGTGATGGGAGTGAAGTGGTCATTCCGGATGAATACCGAAAATTGCCGAAAAAGAAACCTTTATAATTTATTTCCGTGTCAACAATAATGTTTCCTTCACCCGTATTTGGACCTGTACACTCTCGCCGTTTGGGCGTTTCGTTAGGAATTAATTTATTACCGGCGGATAAAAAGGTCTGTTCTTTCGACTGTATTTATTGCGAATGTGGCTACAATGCCGGTTGGCAGAAAGCAAGCCCACTGCCTCTGCGTGAAGAAATACATACGGCATTGGAAACTAAATTAAAAGAAATACACGAAAACGGCGAGGCTCTTGATACACTTACCTTTGCCGGTAATGGCGAACCGACCTGTCATCCTTACTTTTCGGAAATAATTGACGATACGATTCTGCTACGAAACAGCTATTTTCCGAAAGCCAAAATAAGCGTACTGAGCAATGCAAGTCTTATTTCCCGTCCCTCTATCTTTTCTGCGCTTAACAAAGTAGATAATAATATTCTGAAACTCGATACGGCAGACGAAACATATATTCGGACAGTCAACAGACCGTCAGACGCTTATTCTGTTTCCCAAACCATAGAGTTTCTAAAAGCGTTTCACGGAAAATGCACCATTCAAACCATGTTCTTAAAAGGGACTTTTTCAGGAAAAGACGTAAACAATACAACAGACCAATACGTGCTGCCATGGATAGAAACGGTAAAAATCATTGCCCCCCGTCAAGTAATGATTTATACGATTGACCGCGAAACACCCACACATGGGTTGTACAAAGCATCGCCCGAGGAATTGGGTAGAATACTTGCCCTGCTTACCGAAACAGGAATTGATGCTACAGCCTCTTATTGATACCAAATGGCTATCATTACTCAATAAATATCCGGTTGAAAAGGGCAAGCAATTCTGTTTTTACTGTTTGATAATCCGGAAGCTTACCATTGCCAATTTGATGTTCCAGACTGTTTTTCCATGCCGCTTTTAATGTCCGGTCGTTATCCTCATTGATAAGTTGATCAATGCTTGTAAACGAAAGTCCCTTATAAGCGGTTTTTATTTTAAAAGCATTTATTACAGCTTGCCAATCAACATTTTCCATATACTTGCTCAAATACCATATATCGTAATAATCACGGGGCGCAGTATAGGAACGCTGTATCAACGCTCGTATCTTTTCGGCAAGCACTTCATGGATGCTGTAAACAGGAATATTTATCGCATTTTCCGTAAGCCGGTCGCTGTAAGGATGGCAAATATCCTTCAATTCCGCTTCAAAAATCATTGTTTCATAGAGAATTATCTCTATCTTAATGCTTGTCAGCCAACGTGAAGGCTCAGGCGGTTGCTGATCTTTCCGGTGATCAGCCCCCCAATATCTGATTCGTGCTACATAGCCGGTACGCTTATTGTTAAACGCTAATTCTTCAACGGATTGAATATACAGAGGCATTTCCGTACGGTTTTCTACCAACGATACGATTTGTTGCAACAAGGGCAGGTCGAAAACAAAGGAACCCTTGCGAGAAGTAAAATCGAGGTCTTCCGAAAACCTGTAATCCGGCAGCCTGCACTTCCGAAGACACGTTCCACCTTTGAATATAAGGTTTTCACGACATTCGGGAATGGAATATACTGCGTCAACGATATGCCCCAATACCCAATCCTTATCTATTGTACTCGTTTTTACGTTTTTTTCGGTAGCCAATCGGTTTATTTCGCTTTTACTTATCATATCAATAAGGATTTTGTATGATTGCCTTAATCGCTTCTCTGGATATGTTTAACCTTAAACTCCAATCGCTTACGGTTTCGCCTTTCCTGCTTCCGAAAGGGTCGAAGAGGTTATAGGTACGGTTTGCTTTTGTCCGCGCAAATGCGACAAAAGTTTCCAGACCCTTTTTTTCCAACAGTTCGGCTAAAAAACCAATCCGCTTGATTGCTGCTATGTTATTGATTGCTTTACAGTAATCTGTCAATTTGTCGGCATTCGGTGTCGCCTGTGCAAATGCCCGAATAAGTTCGGCATATCCTCCGCTGTACTGCGGTAAATCAAAGCAGTCCGCAATCGTTTTTTCAACGTTGGTAACCGGATATTTGTAGTTTCCGTATCCGTTGCAGCTTATTCCCGTTCTTTTCTGCGCACCTATCTTGATGAAACGGTAGTGCGTTCCCATAACAGTTACCGGACTTTTCTTTAAAGTAGTCTGGACAAAAATTGTATTTGAAAATTGTTCGGTCAATCCGTACAAGTTCAAAGCAGACCAATAAGCTATCGTTCCGTCAGGAACGATGAATGTACCGATTACATGCTCGTCCCTAAATGTGTTGCGGCAGTATTTGCCCCGCTCAAGACGGCACAAAAAACCTTTCCGAACGAGATTTTCAATAATTTCGTTCAATGTTTTTGTTCCCCTGCCGTTGAAATCTCGGACAATATCAAGCGTAAACAGTTGAATTTCCTCATTGTCCAAATATTTGAGAAACTCCATCTGCTCTACGGTAAGCAACTTTGTTATTTGCGTACTCTTTGCCATATTTCCTGTTCTGTGGTAAAATAACCCCTTTAAAACGGGGTTCTTCTTACCACAATTTGCGCTTCAAAGATAATACTTCCGGCGTAAATTAAAAAATACGTCGAATGTAACAAGAATCGTTACTTGTGTTCTTCCCTCAATAAATCATTCACAGTTTTCACCGGATTGAAGGTGGAAAGCGGTACTTCTACGAAAACAGTGTTCCAATCACTCATTGCCCCGTTCCATAGTCCCGGAAGCTCCAATGCTTTAAGTTCCTTGCCGTTTTTAGATTTATGAGAGATAAAACCTGTCGTTTTATCTACGTATTGGGGTAAGTCGAATTTGTTGCCTTTATAATCACGTACGCCACAGACCAAGTCAACAGGATTAAAATGGGTACCCTTTTCAAACATTTCTTTTTTTATGGAATCCCTCATATCTATTTGTGAACTTTCCAATATCTGTAAAGAAACGGTGCCATCTACATTATAAGCCAAGAACGGACCGCCGCCCGGTTCGCCAACGTTCTTTACAATCCCGCATACGCGTATGGGGCGATTTAACTTTTTCTTTAGATAAAGCACAAGCTCTGCATCTTCTAAATCTTTATTCCGGAATTTCGACAGAAAAGATTTCTCTGAACAAATTGCAATATTTCGATTATTTGTTCCTGAGTATATTTTCCGCTATCCAGAAGATTCAAATAGGCAAAAGACTGTTTTTGCAAGCTCACCAATACACCGGCAATAAGTTTTTTATAGGTTATGGTATCCTCTTTCAACCTGTCGGGAACTACATTATCTATATTCTTAATAAAAAGAATATCGGCATCCAAATCATTCAAATTTTCAATCAAAGCGCCATGTCCACCGGGGCGAAATAGTAATTTACCGTTATCGCGAAAAGGTTCGTTCTCCGAATCGACAGCTATGGTATCCGTACTCGACTTTTGTTCGGAGAAACTGATACAATATTCCACCCCATAAAGCTGGGCATATTCTGCTGTTTTTTCGGCTGTCAACACGTTAACAAGTTCATGATGCTCAGCAGACACAGTAAAGTGTATATAAACCTTGTTTGTATTTCAGAAGCACAAATCGTAGAACAAATCAATTATTTTCAAAAGGGGTTTCCTTATTTGAAATTAGAAGCGGCAGCTTCTGTGGAAAAAGGAATATTGGTTCCTACCGCCGGCGAACAACAGCGGTACTTGTCTGTTTGGCGTGACTATACCCAAACCAATAAGAAAATCATGAAATTTGTTCCGGCATCCGGAGCTGCGAGCCGTATGTTCAAAAATCTATTTGAATTTCTCGAAGTTGATTATGAATT
>SNRY01000109.1_pt1 | contig 31065 bp, 27 predicted proteins | sample 4693421 | NCBI WGS metagenome assembly SNRY01 (sample SAMN11003215, study PRJNA524138) | termite gut metagenome | isolation source: Bacteroidetes bacterial symbionts from single cell of protist host amplifed... | host: Streblomastix strix ... | reverse complement strand
GAAATTACTTTCGAAACCTATCGCGACCGGGTGTCTGTGTCCGGCGTGTGCAACGATAATATAAGCCTGATTTACGCGGATACCGATTCGCGGATATGGATAAGTCTGTTTGGAGGTGGGTTAAGCGAGTTAAGCGGTTATGACGAGACGGAACAAATACCGGTATTCAAATCTTACGGTAAAAACAACGGGCTAAGAAATGATGCTATAATATCTGTGGCAGAAGATAGCGAGCAAAATATATGGTTTGTTACCGACAGGGGAGTATCGCGTTTCGACAAACAGACGGAACGCTTCCGCAACTATGATGAGAATGATGGCTTTCCGGACGTAACAACATCGGGAGGAAATGGTCTTTTGTTAACTCCGGCGGGAGAGTTTTGGCTGGGATGCAAAGAAGGTATTCTTGCTTTTTCTCCCGACAAATTAGTATCGCCCAAGCGTGATTACAAGACTTGTATCGTTGATTTCAAAGTATCTGGAAGAGACAAGCCGACAACGGATGTAGCAATTAAATATGCCGGCAAGGTAGAGTTGGAATACGATGGGTCAACATTTACCATTGAATATGCCGCCCTCGATTATAGCAACCGGGGAAGCATCTCGTATAAATATATGTTGGAAGGATATGATAAAGAGTGGCACGCCAACGGAAGCAACCGGACGATATCATTTGCCGGCATACCTCCGGGTAAATATAAATTTCGGGTGCAGAGTACGGATGAAATCAACCCGGAATTATCCCCGGGAAGCGCATTGGAAATCCACGTCCTTTCTCCTTTACAATCGGATCGGTGGTGGGTTTATTCTTTATATGTATTATTGACAATTAGCATTTTATGGGTAGCTTCAAAATCGATTATACGGATATTGAAAGCCAAAAATGAGATTTATATCAAACGGCGACTGTCGGAACTGAAGATAAAGTTCTTTACGAATGTCTTCCATGAAATGCGCATACCGCTTATGCTGGTAAAAAGTCCCGTTCAAAAGTTGAAGAAAGGAGAGAATCTCTCGTTAAAAGGTAAAAAGTATATCGAACTGATAGAAAAGAATACCGATCAAATGCTGCAATTGATTAACCGTATTTTTGATTTCGGGAAACTGCAAAGTAGTGGGATGCGATTAAACATTGCTTTGATAAACCTCAACGAAATAATGGAATCTTTCTATAAAGAGTTTAGGACGTTATCCGAAAAATACGAAGTGGCTTATTCTTTCCACTTGACGGACGAGCGTATCATGCTCTGGGCGGACAAGGAAAAACTAAACATTGCGATTCGGAACATCATTTCTAATGCTTTTAAGTTCGCCTCTGTGAGAAAGAATATTACGGTCAGTACAGGCATTTCCAAGAGAGGTAAAAAATGTTATATTAAGTTAGAAGTTGGCGAAACCGGCATACAGGGGAACGAAGCGCTCCAAATCTTAGCGCATGTTCCGAAATACGATATTTCGTGGAATCCATATCATCAAGGTAAGGGGATCGGGCTTATCCTTTCCGAAGAATTGATTCACCTGCACTGTGGATCCGTAATAGTGGAAAAGCACGAGAGCCAAGTTATTTATACTATAGAGTTGCTTTTGGGTAAAAAACATTATGCGCCTACGGAAGTGAACTTCTGCAAAAAGAGCGACGGTGAAACGGAACAACCTTTGGCAAAAGATAACGACAACCGCTTACCGGAACAGTTGCAAGAAGATGAGAGCTTACAGAAACAAGCTGAAAAAGACAAAACAATCAGGAAGAAAAGCAGTCGGAGCGAATATATCAGCAATTTTTTTGATAATACTCCTCTCATCTTATTGATAGAAAACAATAGAGATTTGGCTGATTTGTTCAAATGGCAATTGGGAGATAGATATGAAGTTCTCACTGCCACAAACATAACAGAAGGATTAAAAAAAATAAATCTATGTCATCCCGACATGGTGGTTATCGGTCAAACGTTTTCCAAAATAAACGCTTTGGAAGTATTGAAATGTAGTCGGAAAAATTTTCGGATCAGTCATATTCCGTTGGTCGTTTTAGCCGTTGAAGGTAATGATGACAGTGAAACTAAATTTTTGGGTATGGGAGTTAGCGCTTGTGTTACCGGTCCGATGGATAAAGAATACCTCATTGCCCGGTTGGAAGATTTACTGAAGAAACGCCAGCAATTTAGGGAACGAATATGGAATTTGAAGGATATCCGGCAACCGAATGATTATGCACACTATCTGACCGGAAAAGATTGGCGTTTGCTTGAAAAACTTGTTCAAGTAATGGAAAAGAATTTGAGTAACAGTAGTTTCAAGATAGAAAATGTTATGCCGGAAATGAATCTAAGCCATATAGCGTTTTTAAAAAAGATAAAAGGTTTAACCGGATATACTTCCTCCAAATTAGTGAGGGAAGTTCGACTAAATAAATCCGAAGCATTATTGAAAAATACAGATACAACTATCCCTGAAATAGCCAACATCGTTGGATTCAAAAATTTGGAAGACTACGAAACCGCTTTCTTTATGAAACATAATCAAACACCGGCGAAGTATAGAGATAATGTTCAATAAACATTCCACATTTAAAATATCATTAAGGAAGATTTGTCAATTCATTTGAAAGATTCTATCTTTGCTGCGCTGTTACGAGTTGACGGCACACAATTCAAATCATTAATTATAATAACATTTATTTAAAAGAATGGCAGCTAAAATCAGATTACAGAGACGTGGACGGAAAGGTTATGCGTTTTATTCAATTGTAATTGCAGACAGCAGAGCACCGCGTGACGGTAAATTTACGGAAAAGATTGGTACGTATAATCCGAATACCAATCCGGCTACGGTAGATTTGAATTTTGAAAAAGCTCTGAAATGGGTGTTGGTTGGCGCACAACCAACGGATACAGTTCGTAACATCCTTTCCCACGAAGGAGTGTATTTAAAAAAACATCTTCTTGGTGGTGTAGCCAAAGGAGCTTTCAACGAAGAAGAAGCAGAAGTAAAGTTTGAAACATGGAAAAAGAGCAAGCAAGTACAGCTTGAAACCGCAAAAATAAAACGGGAAGAGACAAAGAAGGCGCAAGCGAAAGCACTCTTTGATACGGAAAAAACAATAAACGAAGCCAGAGCGAAAGCATTTGCTGAAAAGAAGAAAGCTGCCGAAAGTTCCTCTGTTAAAGTCGAAACACAAGAGGAAGCTCCCGTTGAAGTTTCTGCCGAACAACCGGCAGGTGAATAAATAAGAAATATGAAAAAGATTTGTTTGATAATTGCAGTTTCGGCTGTTGTTGCATTGATATCATGCAATACCGGGAATAACGCTTATACCATAACGGGTACTGTGGAAGGAACGACGGACGAAGATATTACGGTATATCTTCAGAATCGCGCTAACAGACAGTTTGAGAAATTGGATTCTACTGTTATCAAGAATGGTCGGTTTGTATTTAAAGGAGTTCAAGATTCTGCCGTAGTACGCTATTTGTCATTTGTTATTGCCGGTAACCAAACAAATATGAATTTCTTCCTTGAGAACGGGGATATTAAGGTGAAATTGATAGACAGGGAAACAATTTCCATAACCGGTACTCCGGCTAATGATATTTACCAAGCATTCAACGATGAGATGGCTTCTATTGACCGTAAACTGATAACTATTTATAAAGCATTGAATGATTCTGTATTGAGCGATGAACAAATAGCTGATAAAAATAGAGAATTAGTTGTACTGGAAAATGAGTGGCTGTTTACGGTGAAAGAGAGAATAAGAGAAAACATCACTAATGTGGTAGGGATACATTTACTTACTTCTTATAGTTATTGCTATACGGATTATTCCGAATTAACCACTTTGTTGGCAAATGTGCCGGATCAATTCCGGGGTAATCAGGTTGTTATTGGTTTAACCAAGTTGGCAGAAACGCTCAACACCATCGAAATAGGTCGGCAATTTGTAGATTTCGCAATGAAAACTCCCAACGGACAACCGGTTAAGTTGTCGGATTATGTTGGGAAAGGAAAAGTTGTTTTATTGGATTTTTGGGCGAGTTGGTGTGGTCCTTGCCGTGTTGAAATGCCTAATTTGATAAAAACGTATGAGCAGTACCGGAACAAAGGTTTTGAAATAGTGGGAGTATCGCTTGATAAAGATAACGAAGCATGGAAGAATGGTATTAAACAATTGGGTATTACTTGGCCTCAGATGTCCGATTTAAAATACTGGGACTGCGAAGGGAGTAATTTATATGGTGTTCGCAGCATTCCTGAAACAGTGCTTATCGACGAAGACGGTGTCATTATGGCAAGAGGGTTGCGTGGAGAAGCACTTCAAAACAAATTGGCGGAAATATTACTTTAACGAATTATATCCGATTTATAAGTTCGCGCATAATCAACGTCATTTTCGGTTGTGCCAGATTAGCTGCGTCTTGTATCTCTTTTTCTGATATTCTCACAATTCTCCCTTCCACACCGAGGTCGGTAACTACCGATATGCCAAAAACTTTAATCTTGCAGTGGTTGGCTACTATTACTTCGGGCACAGTGGACATACCCACCACATCAGCTCCCAGAATACGGAACATTCTATATTCTGCCGGAGTTTCAAAAGTAGGTCCTTGTGTACCGATGTATATGCCTTTTCTTACATTGATATTGTTTTCTTTGGCAATGTCCAGCGCTTTATTGATAAAATCTTTGGAATAGGCTTCGCTCATATCGGGAAAGCGAGGTCCATATATGTTTTTACCCCGTAGCGGGTGTTCCGGAAAATGATTAATATGGTCGGTGATAAACATCAAATCACCTATTTCGTAATCAGGATTCATTGCACCGGCAGCATTGGATACAAATAGGTTTTGTATTCTCAATTCTTTCATGATCCGAATGGGAAAAGTTACTTCTTTCATGGAATACCCTTCATAATAATGAAAACGCCCTTGCATCGCCATGATTTCCTTTCCGTTCAGCTTACCGAAAATTAATTTCCCCAAGTGCCCCTCTACCGTTGAAACAGGGAAATTAGGAATTTCCGTGTAATTTATTTCGTATTTATCAGTGATATTATCTGCTAAATCACCAAGTCCTGTACCTAATATGATAGCCGTTTTAGGCTTCGAGGGTACTGTTTTTTCCAAGAAAGACGCTGTTTCTTTTATTTTTTCTAACATAGTCTGTTACATACTGGTTGAATTGATTGTGTTGTTCCTTCAGAAATTTTACCTCTATGGGCAAAGCATACAGTTGTTCTTTTATCTCGCCGGCTATGTTCGGATAAGAAACTAACCGTGCGGCATCTTTTTCTGTAGTGATAATAATTTCTCTTCTTCTGTTTTTTGAATTATTCAAACGTTGTTCAATCGCCGTCATGTCTTCTTTGGTAAAGTTGTGATGGTCGGCAAAAGAGAGAATATCTATGTTTCGGGTATATTTTTTTAATTCTTCGATTATACCTGCCGACGAAGCTATGCCCGTAAGCAACAAAACATTTTCATCTTTTGCTAGGCTTTCTAGTTCTCTTTTCCCGCCGGTTTGAACATCCGGAAACACAGGGGTTAAATCACCATATTCAAAAGTGGAAAAGTAAAGCTGTTGATATGGATAAAGCCCCAGATTTTCTATAATCCTATTGTAATCTACGGACAGGATATGTGGCGGACATTTGGTTACTATCACAATATTTGCCCTGTTCTTTCCGGATACGGATTCACGCAAACGACCGGCAGGAAGTAAGGCATCATTGCAATATAGACGGTGATAATCGGTCAATAATATATTGATACCGGCTTGCACATAACGATGCTGAAAAGCATCGTCCAACAATATAACATCTATTTGAGGGTTTTCCAAAGCATACAAACGTTCTATTCCATGGCAACGGTTTTCATCAACGGCAACAGCTATTTCAGGAAATTTCTTTTTGATTTGATAGGGTTCATCACCGATATTTTGCGCATTGCACAAGGAATCTGCCAGAAGGTAGCCTTTCGTTTTCCGTTTGTAGCCGCGACTGAGCACTGCTATACGAAATTCATCCCGGAGGATTTTTATTAGATATTCGGTGTGGGGAGTTTTCCCTGTACCGCCAACAGCAATATTCCCGATACAGATTATCGGAATGTGATAAGTTGTCGAATGAAGGATTTTCCAGTCAAAAAGCTTATTACGCACGCTCACCGCCATTCCATATAGGAATGAAGCAGGATATAGCCATTGCTTTATTTTGCCGGATTTCATTTAACAATATCATTGCATATTTAGTTCAACAGGCAGATGTGCCTGTATGAAATCATTTTTGTCAATGCTTCTTAGGATGTTAAAGTCATTGTAATAATCTCCTAGTTTACTCTTTAACAATTTGGATTCTACATAATTATCCGGTATGCTTTCGAGTAAAAACGAAAGGATGTTCCTTTTTTCAGGATATGTGAGTATCGTGTAATTTTCCGTCCCTGCTTTTTGAATAGCAATTTCCAAGGCTTTGTCAATGCCACCCAATTCATCAACCAATCCGAGTTCTTTTGCTTTGATACCTGTCCATACACGACCTTGGGCAAATTTCTCTATGTTTTCCTTGCTCATGCCACGACCTTCGGCGCATCGCGTTAAGAAAATGTCGTATCCATGATTAATCATCATTTGCACCAGAGCTTGTTCATTAGTATTTAGGGGGCGGTTCAACGAACCGAAATCGGAGTACTTATTTGTTTTCACAACATCAAACTTCACTCCTATTTTATTTGCCAATTTCTCGGTATTGGGTATTATCCCGAAAATGCCGATAGACCCTGTCAATGTAGTTGGTTCGGCTACAATACAATCTGCCGGACAAGAAATATAATAACCGCCGGATGCCGCATAATCACCCATGGAAACCACCACCGGCTTTTCTTTTTTCAATTCATTGATGGCATACCAGATTTGTTCCGATCCGTAAGCGCTACCACCGGGGGAGTTTACACGTATAACAACCGCTTTTATGTTTTTGTCTTCTTTCAGTTTACGCAAATCTTTGATAACTTTTTCCGACGAAATACCCTCTTCGTTATAACTTATAATTCCTTTGTTGTCAATGGCTCCAAAAGCATAATAAACAGCTATGATATTTCCGCTTTTATTCTTTGGGACATTCTTCCCTATGTTTATCATGTCTTTTAATCCCAACATAGGTAAGTGGTCATTTTTACGGATCTGTATATAATTCTTCAAGTAATCGCGCACATCATTCTTATAGATAAGCGTGTCCACTAATCCATACTTCACTAATTCTTCCGTGGGATAATATGTAATCATGCGGTCGGCATATATATTTAAAGTATCCGCACTAACGTTGCGTGATTTTGAGACATCGCCCACAAGCTGATTCCATATAGTAGTAACGTACTCCGTTACTTGCTTACGGTTTTCGGGGCTCATTTCGGTGGAAATATACGGTTCTACTGCCGACTTATATGTTCCTACTTTAAATACTTGGACTTCAATACCTATTTTTTGCAATAAATCTTTGTAAAATACCGGCTTTGAGGCAAGCCCTTTCCATTCGATGGCTCCGCGAGGATTCAACAATACTTTATCTGCTACACTGGAGAGGTAGTAAAGTTTCTGTGTATAATAATCACCATAAGCGATAATAAATTTACCACTGGTTTTAAAGTCCACCAACGCATTCCGTATTTCCTGTAATGAAGCGTAAGAGGCAGATAGACCGGTTGCTTGCAGATAGATACCTTTTATATGTTCATTCTCTTTTGCCTTTTGTATGGAGGAAAGAATATCGTCTAATCCGTAAGTTGTGAGTTCGCCGCTAATTAATAGCTGCTCAAGGGGATTTTCTGAGGCACGCTCTACAAGTTCTCCGTCAAAGTCGAGCATCATTACGGAATTCTTTTTGACTATTGTTTCCGTATTAGCAGAGGACACTGCATTGAAAAGAAAGCCTACACTAATTATAAATAGCATAATACTTACTATAATAATGCCCGTAACCGTTGCGAATGTGAATTTCAGAAAATCTTTCATCTCTCTTAGCTTTTAATGTTTAATTCTTTCAAGACTCTTCTAATTTCTTCAAACGTTTTTATTCTGGTCGGAACTAACGGTAAACGAAGTTTGTTTTCTATCATTCCCATTGCATTCAACATGGATTTTACTCCGGCTGGATTTCCGTCAATAAATAAAAGATTGAACAACTCCGTGAATTTATGATGAATAGTCAGTGCGTTGGCAAAATCTCCTTGAAGAGCCAAACGGGTCATACGGCTGAACTCACGCGGAAAAGCATTCCCAATAACAGATATTACCCCCACAGCCCCCAGCGTTATCAATGGAAAAGTGATGCTGTCATCTCCCGATATAACATCGAAATCGGCGGGTTTGTTTTTAATTATATCATCCATTTGGGTGATATTGCCGGAAGCTTCCTTGACAGCTGTTACATTTTTAAAGTCGCGGGCAATACGCAAGGTGGTTTCTGCCGTCATATTTACTCCCGTGCGTCCGGGAACGTTGTACAACATGACCGGTAAATCCGTAGCTTGCGATATTACTTTGTAATGTTGGTACAGACCTTCTTGAGACGGTTTATTGTAATAAGGCGTAACGGATAAAATCGCATCTATTCCCTTGTAATTGCCTTTTTGCAGGGATTCGGCTACGGAACGAGTATTGTTTCCACCTACTCCTAACACAATAGGAATCTTTCCGTTAACATGTTCGACAACCGTTTCTTTGATTGTCCTTTTTTCCTCTTCCGTCAGCGTTGGGGTTTCGGCTGTTGTGCCCAGCACACACAAGAAATCTGTGTTGTTTTGAACCAAGTAATCCGTCATGCGAATCAACGCGTCATAGTCAACACTTTCATCCTCCTTGAAAGGAGTAATCAGCGCCACTCCCATTCCCCTCAATTTTGTTCGTATCATGGAGTATTAATAACAATAATCTTCTTCAAATCTTTCTATTGCAAAAGTACGAATATTTTTACTACGAGTGTTATATTTATGTGTTAACCCAGTTCAAATATCGCCTCTATCTCTACGGGAATATTGCCCGGTAATGAACTGAAACCTGCTGCACTTCTTGTTCCTACGCCGTTATCTTCTCCCCACACGGCAGCAAACAGTTCACTGCAACCGTTGATAACATACGGGTGATGCTCGAACTCCGGAATGCAATTTACCATGCCGAATACTTTAATGACCCGTTTTACTTTATTGAGGCTGCCAAGATTTGTTTGAATGGTCGAAAGCATTGTTAATCCCACTTGTCGTGCGGCTATTTTTCCTTCTTCTTTGGTAAGTTCGCTACCGATACGTCCGGTAATCAACGATTTATCGTTTTGTACAGGAGTATGACCGGAAAGGTACAAATGTTTTCCATCTATTAAGCAAGGTTTGTAAGCACCTATTGGCGAGGGGGCAGGGGGCAGGGTCAGCCCTAGTTTTTCAAATTGTTCATCTGCATTGTACATAAGCGTTTGTTTTTTATTGATTATTAAATTCCTTCCAGTAATTGTTTCAATACTACCGTTGCCGATATTTCTCTGTTGGCGGCTTGGGGAATAACAAGGGATTGTGAACTTTCTATTACATCGTCCGTTACAATCATATTTCTACGCACCGGCAAGCAGTGCATAAAGTATGCGTTATTAGTTACAGCCATTTGTCTGTCGCTCACCGTCCAACTGCGGTCTTTACTTAGTATTTTGCCGTAATTGTTGCCGGTATAGGCTGCCCAATTTTTGGCATAGACAAAGTCTGCGCCTTCAAAAGCCTTCATCTGGTCGTACTCCACTTTGGCTTTACCTACAAAACTTGGGTCGAGTTCGTAACCTTCGGGGTGGGTGATAACGAGTTCGTAACCGGTTTCATTGATCCATTCGGCAAAAGAATTGGGTACGGCTTGCGGGAGAGAACGAGGATGGGGAGCCCAACTCATGACTATCTTTGGGCGTTCTGTCTTTTTATATTCCTCAATGGTGATGAGGTCGGCGAAACTCTGCAACGGGTGGCGGGTGGCTGCCTCCATAGAGAATACCGGACGACCGGAGTATTGTATGAACTGATTAATGATTGTTTCGTTATAGTCGTAATCACGATTCTCGAACCGGGCAAAAGAACGCACTCCGATAACATCACAGTAACAACCCATTACGGGAATGGCTTCCAAGATATGTTCGGGTTTGTCGCCGTCCATGATGGCGCCGCGTTCCGTCTCCAATTTCCATGCACCCTGATTAATATCCAGTACAATTACGTTCATTCCCAAGTTTTGAGCTGCCTTTTGAGTGCTTAACCGTGTGCGAAGGCTGGAATTGAAAAATATCATCATCAGGGTTTTGTTCCGTCCTAACTCTACGTATTTATAACGGTCTTTCTTAATCTCGAAAGCTTCTGCCAAAGCCGAATTTACATCGGAAAGGTCGTGTACAGAGGTAAAATGTTTCATTATATTAAGTATTATACTAAGTTAATAACCTGAGTTCGGGATTATGCAACCGTCATACTCCCGGTATGGAACTTGCATACTCCGGTATGCAACTTGCATAATTCCGGTTAGCGCCTTAATCTCTAATTTGTCCGCTCCCCTCAATTATCCATTTGTAAGAAGTTAATTCTTCCAATCCCATCGGACCGCGGGCGTGTAACTTCTGCGTACTGATGCCTATCTCTGCCCCTAACCCGAATTGCGCTCCATCGGTAAAAGCAGTAGAGACGTTGGTATATACGCAGGCGGCATCTATCACTTTCGTAAACAATTCGGCGTTTGATTGGTTTTCCGTAACAATACATTCGCTATGCCGGGAGCCGTGTTCCGTGATATGTTTTATCGCACTTTCCATGCTATCAACCGTCTTTATCGCTATGGCGTATGAAAGGAACTCCGTGCCGAAACTCTCCTCCGTAGCCGGTTTCAATAATGATGCCGGATACTGACCTTTCAAAACATCGCAGGCAAGAGTGTCGGCATAAATCAGTACGTTACTGTTTGGTAACTTCCGGCAAAGAGCAGGTAAATCGGATAAGCGGTCTTTATGGACAATCAGGCAATCCAACGCATTGCAGACGCTTACCCGTCTGGTCTTGGCATTATTGACAATGGCGGCGCCTTTCTCCGTATCTCCGTATTTATCAAAATAGGTATGACAGATGCCTGCCCCCGTTTCAATCACAGGAATAACAGCATTATCACGGACAAAACGAATCAAACTGCTGCTTCCACGCGGAATAATAAGGTCTATGTAGTCCACAGCCCGCAACATCCCGGCAGTTACTTCACGGTCGGCAGAGAGCAATTCGGCAACGTGCGGGTTTACTCCAAATTGTTCCAATACGGAACGGATAACCTTAATGATGGCGCGATTGGAACAATCGGCATCGCTCCCCCCTTTCAGTACGCAAGCATTACCACTTTTGAAGCAGAGTGAAAAGACATCGAAACTCACGTTGGGACGCGCTTCATAGATAATGCCAATCACCCCGAAAGGAACGCTAACCTTTGTCAACTCCATACCGTTGGGACGAACGGTTTTCGTTAATGTTCTGCCTAAAGGCGAGGGTAGGGTAGAGACGTTTCGTATATCTTCGGCAATGCTTTTAATGCGCTTTTCGGTCAGCATCAAGCGGTCATACTTCGGGTCATCTTTGTCCATACGCGCCAAATCCTTTTCGTTTTCGGCAAGGATGTAAGATGTTTGTGCAACGGCAGCATCGGCTACGGCAAGTAGTATTTTATTTATTTGCTCGCCGGTCAATAGTATCAATTCGCGGCTTGCCGCGCGGACGAGTTTCAGTGTGTCGTTTAGTTTACTCATTATAGATAGCAATCAATTTATAAGCATTTTACCCTCTATGTATGATTCATACAGGTAACTTGGATTTTCGTAGTAAACGCTACTGTTATAATCCTCTATCTTCCGAGAAAGCCATGAATTATAGACTTCAATCAAAGCATCCATAGGTTTTTTACTTTGATTATTGCAAACATCAATAATCAACCGTTTATAGACTTTCCCTATATCCCAATGGGTAGGGATGCTGTATTGGCAATCGGCAACATTGTCGAATGTACTCACAGGTATTTGATGCTGCTCAATTATCTCATCGGTTATCTTATCTATATTCTCGCAATGATACACATCCGCCAGTTCATAAATATGCTCCAACTTTGCCTTACCCATTGCGTTAACGACAATATCCCGGTGATTCTTTGTTCTCCGGGCAATGTATTCAATCAGGCTACAAACAAAGAACAAATCGTTATACTCTTTTCTCTCCCTGCCAATCATTTTGTTACCTCCTCACTTTTAACAAAAGTCAAACACTTTAACGCCTGTTCGGTACAAAAGTTAATTTGATGGGTCGGATGTTTATATTTTGCCAATACCCAAAACTGTTCCCTTGTGAGAACTCCATTTATATAATCGGAAACATAATTATAAACTTGGTCATTTGCCATTGCTCCAATTACAATATCGTAACCATGTTGCATGTTGCCGCTTCGGCTATTTACAATAAAATCCAACCACTCTTCCGTCATATCCTCAAAATGGAGGATGTTCAAGTCATGATTTATCACAAAATCATAGATGTTAATTACCGGAGTATCATAGCGTTTTGCCCAACGAACGGCTTGTTGCTTTATTTCGGTACAATAAAACCCTGTGCCAAAATCTTTGGCATATTTCCCTTTAATTATTTCGGGAGATTCTATCGAACAATATCCACCATGATATATGATCATAATTACTCCAAATACAAATAATCATAATGCACTATTGCCTTTCCCCCATGTTTTCCTATCAATGCCTGTGTTTGCGAGGCGTCATAATTTGTCCGCCCCACACCGATAGAATTACCCTCATCATCCATAATCCGTACAATGTCATCTTTCTCAAACTCCCCTTCCACTCGCGTGATACCCACAGGGAGTATGCTTGCTGCTTTATTTGAAAACAGAACTTCCGCCGCTTGTTTATTAATATGTATTTCTCCTTTGGCGAAGTCTGCACTGTGGGCAATCCATTTTTTTATACTCGAAACAGGTTCCGGTGAGGGAATGAAACGAGTGCAAACCGTATTCTCCGGATGCTTTAACAAATCAGTCAAAATATTGTCCCGTTTGCCGTTGGCTATGATAACAGTGATACCCTCGTCCGCCACTTTGCGGGCAATGTTGGTCTTGGTCAACATACCCCCCCGCCCAAAAGCGGATTTGGATATTTGTATATAACCGGATAAATCATTTTTCGGCTCTATTTCACGAATAACGGTTGAGGCTGGGTCGGAAGGTGAGCCGTTGTAAATCCCGTCTATATTGCTTAATATAATCAACGCCTGCGCATCCATCATTGCGGCAATAAGCCCGGACAGTTCGTCATTGTCGGTAAACATTAACTCGGTGACGGAAACAGCATCATTCTCATTCACAATGGGAATAACATCGTGTTCCAACATTATCGCCATGCAGCTTCTTTGGTTAAGATAGTGACGGCGAGTGGCAAAATCTTCTTTGGTAGTGAGCACTTGCCCCACGGTGATGCCGTGTTCGCGAAACAGTTCGTAATAACGATTGATAAGTTTGGCTTGTCCTACGGCAGAAAAGAGTTGGCGTTGATTCACGCTGTTCAATTTTTTCAAATCTTTCTTTATTTCGCTGCGTCCCGAAGCTACAGCTCCCGAAGAAATAAGAATCACCTCCATGCCCGATTGGTGCAGTTCGGCTATCTGGTCGGTAAGGGCGGACATACGCGTTACGTCCAATGTACCGTTTTGTCGCGTCAGCACATTGCTGCCTATCTTTATCGCTACTCGCGTAAACTGTTTTTCCATTTTACCGGTGATTTGCCGGGACAAAGATATATGTCTTGTGCTAAAAGTGAATATGTTACTAAGAATAGTAAGTGAAAATATCTGAAATTTTAGATAAAAAAAGCGGTTATGATGGCATAAACAACAAAATCGCCTAAATTTGTTCATTCAATGCGTTGCTTGTCGGGAATGGGATAAAAAGCGAGAAATGAAATTCAGATTATTATCAATATGTATGCTGTTTGCTTTTGCCTCTTGTAAGCAAACCGACGATATAAACGGTATCTTTACCGGCAAGACATGGAAACTTACTGAAATCCGTTATGATAACGGAGAGCTGTGTAGGGATTATTGGACAACTCCCGTTGGGTTTAACCAAGAGGCTTTTGACGCTTCTTACAGATTAAAAGCCCTTACAGATTGTTTCACGTTGTCGTTTAGCGGAATAGAAGTCAATGGGAAAGTGAACGGGCAATATACCGGTAAGGCGACCAATGTTGTCCTGTCCGGTGATTGGTATGCAGACGGAGAAAGCAAAACCTTCCACACTTCCGGTCAAAGTACGGAAAATGATAATGACATTTTAGGGAGAGCCTTTGCCAATGCCATAAAGAATGCCGAATCCTATTCCGGGGATTACAATAACTTGACTGTTTATTTCAAAGAAGGTCAAATAAAGAAATACCTTCTTATGCACATTCTAAAATAGAAGCCGGGATGATGGGCACAGCAGATAAAGGAAAGAAACAAATCGAACTGGATAAGCGTTACATACGCATGGCAGCCGTATGGTCGGAAAACTCATATTGCCAACGCAGAAAAGTCGGAGCACTTATTGTGAAAAATAATATGATTATTTCCGATGGTTACAACGGCACTCCTTCGGGGTTTGAAAACGTATGTGAGGACGAAAACAACGTAACTAAATCTTACGTGCTTCATGCCGAAGCAAACGCCATCACTAAAATAGCGCGCTCCAACAATAGCAGCGAAGGCGCTACCCTCTACATCACGGCTTCACCCTGCATTGAGTGTGCCAAATTGATTATTCAGGCTGGCATTGTACGGGTAGTCTATTTGGAACAATACCGGTTGGAAGACGGGATTAACCTCTTGCAACGTGCCAACATAGAAATTGTTAGCTTGGAACTTTGAACACAAAACTCATAAACTCAAATATTTATAAACTCAAACTCTAATGAGTACAAAAAAAACCTTTCAGTTTACTCCTATCATCATCGCCGTTAGTATTGTTTTCGGTATTCTTATCGGAACATTTTATGCGAAAAGCACCTTTACAGGCACTCGACCGGGTATTATCAACAGTTCTTCCGGAAAAATAAATACGCTCCTGCATATTATTGACGACCAATATGTAGATACAGTCAATATAAACAATCTCGTAGAAGATGCCATGCCTCAGTTATTGGCAGAACTTGACCCACACTCCACCTACATTCCCGCAAAGAGACTGGAAGAAGTCAATTCCGAATTGGAAGGACATTTCAGTGGCATTGGTATTCAGTTTACCATACAGCAAGATACCGTTCATGTGAACAATGTGATACAGGGCGGTCCTTCCGAAAAAGTAGGCTTAATGGCAGGCGACCGCATCATAACCGTCAACGATTCCACATTTACAGGTAAGAAATTGAACAATGAAATAGCTATGCGTACTCTCAAAGGTCCCAAAGGAACGCATGTGAAACTGGGAATAAAGCGAGCTTCGGAAAAGAATATATTGGAATTTGACATCACACGCGGAGATATACCTCAAAATTCAATAGATGCTGCTTACATGCTGACCCATGACTTTGGATACATACAAATTAGCAAGTTTGGACGCACCACACACGTGGAATTGCTGAATGCCTTGGCTTTATTGAATCATGAAAAATGCAAAGGCTTGATTATTGACCTTCGCGGAAACACAGGCGGATATATGGATGCCGCCATTCGGATGGTAAATGAATTTTTATCCGAAGGTAAACTAATTGTATATACGCAGGGTCGCCGGTCTCCCCGTTCGGAAAGCCGTGCAAACGGAACGGGCAGTTGTCAAAAGATGCCGCTTGTGGTGTTGGTTGACGAAGCTTCTGCCTCTGCAAGTGAAATATTTGCAGGAGCTATTCAAGACAATGACCGGGGCACTATTGTGGGACGCAGGTCATTCGGTAAAGGACTGGTGCAACAACCATTTGATTTTGAAGACAGATCGGGAATCCGGCTTACCATTGCCCGTTATTACACTCCTTCCGGACGCTGCATTCAACGCCCTTATGCAAGCGGAAAAGATGAAAACTACGAAATGGATATATATACTCGTTACGAGCATGGCGAATTTTTTTCCAGAGACAGCATTAAGTTAGATGAAAGCCTGCGTTATTCCACCGGATTGGGGCGTCCCGTATATGGCGGAGGCGGAATTATGCCTGATGCTTTTGTTCCACAAGATACCACAGGAATGACCTCTTATCTCAGAACAGTATTGAACAAAGGGCTTATACTGCAATATGCATTTCAATATACGGATAAAAACAGGGAAATATTGAATCACTATACGGACGAAGCATCATTATTGAACTACCTGAATACCCAGAGGGTAATAGATCAATTCGTCAAATACGCTCAAAGCAAAAATGTGAAACCGAGAAACATCTTGATTCAAAGGTCTTATAATCTGTTGGAACGAAGCATTTACGGCAATATTATCTATAACGTTTTGGGTAAGGAAACCTACATTGCTTATGTCAATAAGAGTGACGAAAATGTAAAGAAAGCTTTGGAAATACTTAACGCAAACGAAGCATTCCCCAAAGCTCCGGCAACAACCGAAGAATCTGCGGAGAAAAAGAATGATGGAAACAAGAAAAAAAGAACTGCGCAAGCTGATTGCGGAGAGGGAGCTCCAATGTTGCGACTCTACGCTTCAATCTCAGTCTGCTGATGTTCTCCGTCAGCTCGAAACGCATACCGTTTTCAAGGAAGCAAGTACAATTCTACTTTTTTATTCCTTAAAAAACGAACCAGATACACATGCTTTCATAAACAAGTGGCATGGAATAAAAGTAATACTTCTCCCTGTGGTATGTGGAGAACGCCTTGAATTACGGATTTACAATAGCCACCAAAGCCTGTCTGTTGGTCCTTATGGCATTAAAGAGCCTTTTGGTGAGGCTTTCACGGATTATGCTTCCATCGATTTGGCTGTTATTCCCGGTGTAGCCTTCGACCGTTTTGGAAACCGTTTGGGACATGGCAAAGGATATTACGATAGATTGCTTCCGCACCTGTCTGCATATAGAATAGGAATAGGTTTCTCTTTTCAATTAGTGGAAGAAGTTCCTGCAAAAGAATTTGATGTACGAATGAATGAAGTGATAACTCCCTCTGTTTAACTCTTAAAACAATATTGAGCCCAATGACAAAGCATCTTAATATCAATAAACAATTTATGATAGGCAACGGCATTTTGGCGTTTGCCGTCATCTGTATAGTAGCTATCTTTATATTTATGAGTTTGAGAGTTCAGCAAGAAAAGAAAAGCGAAAGAACCTATACCGAGATTTACACCATTACGTTAGTTAAAGGTTTTATGGGAGATTCATTATCTGTCTTTATCAATGATAGCTTGTTGCTGAACAAACGCATCACGAAAGAACCTGTTTCCATAGAAGTAACCCGTTTTGCTGAACAAAATGCTTTAATTATTATGAATAATTTAACGGAACAAGTATTCGTATTCGATTTGAGCGAAACAGGAGAAGCTTTATCCCTTATCAAAGATATAACCGGAATAAAGAGATTGTTCCATCAGTAGTAGCGTAAATATTTTCCACCGTTAGACTCCCGGTATGCTGCCGTCATAATTCCGGTTTTTATCTCTTGGATGTCCAATAATAAAATCTCTAAAGAGAATTTAAACAGTTTCTTAAAGTCTGTTTAAATTTGATTAAAAAGAATCCTTCGGATTCGGATATGGATAGAAACAGTAAATAAAAGTGATATTCGACTCTGTAAGAGTCGAAGAAAGTGATATATCCGGGCTTTTCTATACATATATAACTCCTTCGGAGTTCTTATAAAACATATTTTAATCAAAATTAAACAGGCTCTTAAACGTCCTCTTAAAAATTTAGTATAAATTTGCACTGCAATTAAAAACGGAATGTAGCGCAGTTGGTAGCGCACTACGTTCGGGACGTAGGGGTCGGGCGTTCGAGTCGCCTCATTCCGACAGAGTTAAGAGAGATAATCGATGAATAACGGTTGTCTCTTTTTTTATTAAATTCACAGTGGTATAAATTTAATATTTATATTTACCGCTTAATTTATATCACATATTTGGGTATGTAATATTGGGTTGCAACTATCTGCAATAACATTTATAGAATAAGTAGAATAAATGAGGAAATGGCGTATTGAAGATTCCGAGGAACTTTACAACATTACCGGTTGGGGCACTCCCTATTTTGGTATTAATGCACAGGGGCATGTAGTTGTTACACCACGCGAAGACGGAGTGGCTATTGATTTGAGGGAATTGATAGATGAGTTGCAGTTGCGGGATGTAGCGTTGCCCATGCTATTGCGTTTCTCCGATATTTTAGATCATCGGATTGAAAACACAGCGCGATGTTTCCGGCAGGCTGCGGAAGAGTACGGGTATGAGGCTCAAAACTTTATTATTTACCCCATTAAAGTAAACCAAATGCGTCCGGTGGTTGAAGAGATTATCAGCCATGGAAAGAAATTTAATTTGGGATTGGAAGCCGGGTCAAAGCCTGAATTGCACGCTGTGATAGCTGTTAATACGGATAACTCTTTGATAGTATGTAACGGATATAAAGATGAAAATTATATTGAGTTAGCCCTTTTGGCGCAGAAGATGGGTAAACATGTCTTTCTGGTGGTTGAAAAGCTCAATGAATTGAAACTAATAGCCAAAATAGCAAAACAATTGAACGTTAGCCCCGATATTGGCATACGCATTAAGCTTTCTTCTTCGGGCAGCGGTAAGTGGGAAGATTCGGGGGGGGATGCCAGCAAATTCGGATTGACCTCCAGTGAATTGCTCGAAGCTCTTAATTTTTTGGAAACAAGGGAGATGAAAAGTTGTTTGAAGCTGATTCATTTCCATATAGGTAGCCAAGTAACTAAAATTCGCCGTATTAAAACAGCTTTACGTGAAGCCGCTCAGTTCTATGTTCAACTTTATAATATGGGGTTCAAAATCGAATTTGTTGACATTGGTGGTGGGCTGGGGGTGGATTATGACGGAACCCGTTCGTCAAATAGCGGTAGCAGTGTGAATTATTCTCTTCAAGAATACGTAAATGATTCTATCTCTACATTGGTTGACGTGAGCAATAAAAATAAAGTGCCTCATCCTAATATTATTACGGAAAGCGGACGGGCGCTTACGGCTCATCATTCCGTATTAGTGTTTGAGGTGTTGGAAACAACCACGCAACCGATATGGGAAGATGATGAAAAGATTTCGGAAGATGATCATGAACTGGTGCGTGATTTATATAAGATTTGGGATACATTGAACCAAAATAAGATGCCGGAAGCATGGCATGATGCACAACAAATACGTGAAGAAGCACTTGATTTGTTCAGCCACGGAATAGTGGATTTAAAAACGCGTGCACAGATAGAACGCTTGTATTGGTCTATTGCTCGTGAAACGAATCAAATAGCTATAGAGCTGAAACATGCTCCGGATGAGTTTCGTGGACTTTCCAAACTACTGACGGATAAATACTTTTGTAACTTTTCGGTGTTCCAATCTCTACCGGACTCTTGGGCTATTGACCAGATATTTCCTATCATGCCTTTACACCGGTTGGAAGAAAAGCCTGACCGTTTGGCTACTTTGCAAGATATTACTTGTGATTCCGACGGAAAGATTGCCAATTTTATTTCTACTAAAAACGTGTCACATTATCTGCCTGTACACCGTTTGGAAGAGAATGAATCTTATTATATGGGTGTGTTTTTAGTCGGTGCTTATCAGGAAATTTTAGGTGATATGCACAACCTGTTCGGCGATACGAACGCTGTGCATATTTCCGTGAAGGATGGCAGCTATAGTATTGAACAAATTATTGACGGAGAAACGGTAGCCGAAGTGTTGGATTACGTGCAATACAATCCCAAGAAATTGGTTCGCACGCTGGAGACGTGGGTGACAAAATCTGTTAAAGAAGGAAAGATTTCAGTGGAAGAAGGAAAGGAATTCTTGTCAAATTATCGTTCGGGACTGTATGGATATACATATCTGGAATAATAACGTGAGCATAGAATGTTTATATAACTTTACCATTTCAACTCCACTTGAATACCATCCGGATGGTTTTCAAAGCCAAGGAAACAGGTTTTGCTGTTGCTATCCCATGTATATTGCACTTCTACGATTTTCCCCTGTGTATTGCTTGCCTTATATTCCTTAGGTTCTGCCGGAAGCAACACCCGCATGGCATTAGTGGTGTTGAGAGGGCTTTTGGCGACAAACGTATATCTGTTTTTATTCACCAGCTCGTCATAAATTCTTGACGCCGATGCGAGTACTTGTGGCTTTTCGGGAATAACCACCCTGTTAATATTGAACAAATACGCCTGCTCGCCCGGCTTGACCTCTTTGCGCGTAATAACAGGCAATGAAGGATCGAACAGGTCAATAAGCATACCGGTATGCACAAACGCTTGTGTATTTTCGTTTTCATCCATCACGGCAATGATATCGTATGGTCCTCTTTCAAGATGAAGATTGTTTTTGAAGACTAGTTTCCCCCCTTGGGTTTTTTCTTCGTATAGTCTGGCGACAATATCCACAAATTCGGGTTTATCTATGTTTTTCTTCATTACAAATTCTTTGGGATTATGACGACTAACATATACTGTCCCTGTGCCGTAGCTGTATTCTCTTTCTTTTGCCTTGCGATCGATACCCATTATTTCAAACAAGTGTTCTGAAGGGGCGTTGTACTTATTGTTTCCCGTATTCCACCATTCCAAAACGGTTTGGTACGGATCGTCGTCGCATCCACAATACAGCAGCACCCCGCCTTTTTTCACCCATTCGGCAATGTGCCTGTGGGCTTCAGGATTCATGGGTTTCATATTGGAATAGGAGAGGATTAGCAAACGAACATCTTTCCATGTTTCGGGATAGGATACATTTTCAAGATGAACGATATTTACAGGGATGCCCCGTTTCAATAGCGGCAATGTTTGTCCATAAAAATTAGATAGTTGCGGATCTTTAAAATCACCGTGCGTGGGGAAACGTTGAAACATCAAGGAATTGGACATTGCCACGCCAATACCTTGACTACCGTTCACTTTATTGTCTGACAGGGGCATGAAGTTCAGCGAATTAATCATCACCTGCATTTGTGTGGAGTAAAAACGCGGTATTTGTTCTTTTACATCGCTGTCTATACTGGTTTTATACAAACCTTCGTAAATCCGGTTGGGCCAGGGCATTACTTCGTAATCGGCTATCATCGGATACAATAGCTGCGCTGTGAAAGTGGCTTGGTAATTTTTCTTGTAGTCAGACCAGTCGCGTGGCTGGTCTTCTATCGGGTCGGTCAGGAAGAACATTTTCCGTCCTGTGGGGCGCGTCATGGATTCCATCGAACCGTATTCGAGGAAGGCATTCTCGAATACTCGTTCTTTCATAATGCTGTTGAAATAGGTTTTTTCGCGGGAAGTACCTGTCCACACCTGCGCGATGTATCCGTCTACACACGGAAGCGAAGCCAGACTGGCTTCGGGACTGACAATCTGCCACGACGAATAATTGACCAACGAATGGGTTGGGACGTAACATCTCACATCCATTCCTTTGCTTTTCCCATATTCCTTGGCATACGTAAATACATCTTCCAATGCCCTGTAATACAAATAATACTTCAGTTTGTTGGACAAGTATGTGTTTTCGGGCGATTCATGTTGCGGTCGCCACGTGAAACCGTAATAGTTTTGCCATTCACGTTTAAAGGCTTCGCTGTAACCCGAAAAAGCCCAAAATTCAGGCTCTTCCAAATAAATGGCGTCAATGCCAGCGTCAATAACCTTTTTGATTCGCTCTTCTTTCATGTATTTCAGGAAGTTTATCGAGGGCACAATGTAAGGACGCCCGCCGCCATGCCATACGGTATCGCCGTTTTGATTTACCTGTCCTTCGTCCAAATGAGGCTTTCCGTCCCACTTGCCCGTGAAATAATCCTCATATTGCCCCCAGGCAATACCGGTCATGAAGTGTGTGATGTAACCGCGGTCGCGCCATGTTTGCACGCGCTGTTCGAAGGTCATATCCGGTCTGTCGCTGGAGTCATATACGATAGCGACATCGGCTCTGACATCTGTCACCGGTTTCCATTCACCGTTGCTCTGAAAAACTGTTTTCTCCTTGACGGGGTGAACCTGTTTACTATTGAAGCAGCTTGTCAAGACTAGACAAATACTCAATAAACTGACAATTTTCATTTTATCATATTCCATAAATAAATCTATATTACTTTTCGCTTCGTCTTGCGACTGCATACATGAGCCAAAGCGCCTTCGCCTAAGCTCTTATTGATTTTTGTCTTTGTTTCAAGACAGTAAGATAAATTGTTGCCATACTTTTTTAACATTTTGACAAACATTTTGACAAACAGATTAGCCTGTGTACCGGTTATTTGTCGCTTTTTTAAAAAAATGTATGCAATTTGTCAAAGAAAAAAAAGAGGTGTAACAGATTAATTTACAGCCTCTTTATTTGTTTTTATGAGAGAGCGGAAGACGGGACTCAAACCCGCGACCCTCAGCTTGGAAGGCTAATGCTCTATCAACTGAGCTACTTCCGCAATTAAGTGGGCAAAGATGGATTCGAACCACCGAAGGCGTAAGCCAGCAGATTTACAGTCTGCTCCATTTGGCCACTCTGGTATTTGCCCTTATTGTTTATAATGCAAAGATATGGTTATTTGCCTGAATCTACAAAGAGATTTATCATTTTTATTGCAGTAACGGCGCATTCAACTCCTTTATTACCGTGTTTTCCTCCACATCTATCCAAAGCCTGTTCCATAGTATTGGCGGTAATTAATCCGTAAATCACGGGGATGTCACTTTCTGTATTCAGTCGAGCAATTTCCTGTGTTACTCCCATACAAATGTAATCGAAATGAGGAGTTTCTCCTTTCACTACACAGCCCAATACAATAACCGCATCAACCTCGTCATAATTGACTATTTGCTGAGCGGCATAGATAAGCTCAAAACTGCCGGGTACTTTTTCTATTCGGATGTTTTCATTTTTGGCTCCGTGTGTTTTCAATGTTTCTACTGCACCTGTCAATAGGGCATTTGTAACGTTATTGTTCCATTCGGATACAACGATTCCAAAACTCATATCTTTTGCATTAGGAACAGAACCAAAGTCATAATTTGACAAATTGTGATTAGTTGTTGACATGAGAGCTGAGTTTTTTATTCTTTATACTAAAGAAGCTACCCAGATTTGCATCACAGATAGCTTTTTCTGAATAACATCAGATATTATTTATTGACTTTTATTGTTTCATCATTTTGGCTTGTTCAATGTACTTGTCAATGTCTAATGCTTGGTAAGATTGAGAATATTTATCTTTGATTTTGGTATAAACATTAACTGCTTCATTATATTTTGTTTGTTTTGTCAATATCTGTCCGGCTTGTTTCAAAAAGATAGGGCTCAATGTGTTATTGTTGGCTTGATCGGCGGCTTTCAGTAAAAAAGAAACGGCTTTGTCCAATTGGCCTAATTCGGCATAAGAATTGCCAATAGCACCCAATATGCTTGGAGCAACCATTTGGTCGTTACCGTTAAAACTATTCAAATATTCGACTGCCTTTTCATACTCCTTCAAATTCTTATAACAAAGTCCTGCATAAGCCTTAGCTAAATTAGCTGCTTTCGTTCCATTATATTGTTCGACAATATTTAAGAAACCGGCGTAACCAATACTATCACCATTCAAAGCTTGTTTATAAACTTCGTTTCTAAAGTATTCTTCTCCTTTGAAGAGTGCGATTTGGGCTTTTTCTTCGCGCAGGTCGGAATACAAGTGTTTATAAGCCAAAAAACCTGCCACAACAAGTACAACAGCAATAATACCGCCGATAATTGCATTTTTATATTTAATAATAAAAGCCTCCGACTGTGTAATTACTTCTTCTACGTTTACTTGTTCTTTGTTATTCTTTTGTTTTGCCATTTTATATAATCCTCTTTTGTTTTTTTTATTTCCGGCAAAAATAGCTTTTTATATCTGTATATGAAATTTGGAAACGTCTTTTTTCTTTTTAATTTTGTGGCAGGTTATTAATGCTACATGATATTGAGGCGTATATCCATACTTAATTATAAAAACATAGAGCAAGCGGAGCTTAGTTTTTCGACCAAGTTGAATTGTTTTTTCGGATTGAACGGTATGGGTAAAACCAATCTGTTGGATGCACTTTATTTCCTTTCGTTTTGCAGAAGCGCAAGAGACCCTGTTGATTCGCATAATATACGGCATGAAGAAGATTTTTTTGTTATTCAGGGATTCTATGAAACAGAGGACGGGTCGACGGAAGAGGTTTATTGCGGACTAAAACGGAGGCAAAAAAAACGTTTCAAACGGAATAAGAAAGAGTACGAGCGTTTGTCGGAGCATATTGGTTCCCTCCCTTTGGTAATGGTGTCGCCGGATGATTCGGAATTAATTTCCGGAGGAAGTGAAGAACGGAGACGGTTTATGGATATTGTTATTTCGCAATATGATAAGGGGTATTTGGATGCCCTAATTCGATATAATCAAGCTTTGACTCAACGAAATACATTGCTGAAAAGTGAGCAATTCGTAGAAGAAGATTTATTCTTGGTGTGGGAGGAGTCTATGGCGCAAGCGGGAGAGACGGTTTATCGCAAACGGGAAGCTTTTATTTGTGAATTTCTTCCTATCTTTCAATCTTTTTATTCTCTTATTGCTCAAGACAGAGAGCAGGTCTGTTTAGCTTATGAATCACATGCGCGAGGCGCTTCATTGCTTGAAGTCATTAAGGAGGGTCGTGTACGTGACCGGATAATGGGTTATTCGTTGCGGGGCATTCACAAGGATGAATTGAGTATGTTGTTGGGGGACTTTCCTATTAAAAGAGAAGGGTCGCAAGGACAAAACAAAACATACTTGATTGCATTAAAATTAGCACAGTTTGATTTCTTAAAACGTAATGGAATAACTGTACCTTTACTGCTGTTGGATGATATTTTTGATAAACTGGATGCTTCCCGTGTGGAGGAGATTATCAAGTTGACGGCAAGCGACCGTTTCGGGCAAATCTTTATTACTGATACTAACCGTGAACACCTTGACCAACTGTTGCCAAAAGCCGGTAGCGACTATAAAATGTTTCGAGTGGATAGGGGTATAATCTATGAAATGAAAGGAGAAAGCTAATGCGACGAAATAATGCTGAACATATTGGGAAACTGGTTAACCAATTCTTGCGACAAGAGGGTTTGGAAACTCCATTGTATGAACAACGTTTGATAAACGTATGGGAGGAAGTGTCGGGGACTTTTATCAATTCTTATACGAATGATCTTTATATTCGCAACCAAACATTGTACGTTCACTTGACGTCCGCCGCTTTGAGGCAGGAACTAATGATGAATAGGGAGGTATTGGTGCGTCATTTGAATGAACGAGTGGGGGCGACTGTGATTGCTGACATCATATTTCGATAAAACTGTTCTTCATATGGATTCGGATATTGATAGAAATAGTGAATAAAAGTAAAAGTTGACTTTTACTTTTAGTATATTTTTTAAAAAGCAAGCAACCATTCAGAGGAATGCAATTTTCCTATAGCTTTTTTCTAGCCTTCCGGCATCAAACTTCCGTAATCCCGGTTGATATTCCGTTTTGGCATGGGCATAGCTCTCCCTTTGGTAAGTATGTTTTCAAAATAAGTTTCTGTCTTATTCCCAAATAGATTTACAGAAAAAGTGTAAATTTATAATGGAATTAACAAGTAAATCGAGATCACTTCGCTTGGTAAAAGATCTCATAATTTGTGAGTATCTGAGTGGTTCAAAAACGGTTCAGATGCTAAGTGAGGAATATGGTATGAGCAGGAATGCCATCAATCAACTGGTAAGTCGCCATAGAAGTAAACCTTCACCTACTTTTGAAGCAAACCCAATTTTAGTGGCAATGAATCGCAAGAAAACCACCGGAGAAACCACTGAGAAATTGCTTCAAGAGAATCAGGAACTCCGTCATCGTATAGAGCAAGCTCAGCTTAAAATAGAAAGTGATGAGATTATGAGTGATATTTGGCAGGAATCCTATGGGATTGATTTGTTAAAAACATCCGCAGCCAAGCAGTCACTCGACTCAAAGAACGACACACTGCAAGTGAGCTTGCAAACTCTCTGTGGGCTGTTTGGCTATACTCGGCAAGCCTATTAACCTGAGTTCGACGAAAAAAGGAGAATAAAAAGAGGGTAAATATAGTTTGAATATGTTATTTTTATAGTTGAAAATCAATACTATCAGGGCAACCGCGTCAAAATAAAGTAAGTTAATCGAAGAACCTTACCTTTACTTTATGGAAACAATCTTATCACATTATTTTTCGGGCATAGAAGACCCACGTGTCCAAGGTCGCTGTCAGTACTTACTCTCAGATATTCTATTGACAGCTTTGTGTACCTATATCACCGGCGGGGTAGATTACCAAGACATGTATCTGTTTGCCAAAGAACGCGGCAAACAATTGCAAGGTCTATTACACTTACCCAATGGTGCTCCCTCTGCAGATACCTATGAAAGAGTTTTCAAACTAATTAAGGCAGATTCCTTACAAGAAATTCTGGAAACTTACGGCAAGGAGATATTAAATTGTTTGGCAGAAAAACAAATTGTATTGGATGGGAAGAAGCTCAGAGGGGTATCTCCCACAAGCAAGGGGAATAGTGGACTTTACATACTTCAGTGCGTGGGTAAGTGAGAATCGTTTCTGTATCGGTCAGGAAAAAGTAGAAGAAAAATCCAATGAAATAACGGCTATACCTAAATTGTTGGATTCATTGGATATAAGCGATGCCGTAGTTTCGATAGATGCCATTGGCACTCAAACTAAAATAGCGGAAAAAATAGTAGAACAGGGAGGTCATTATTTTCTCTCAGTCAAAAGAAATCAACAAAGCTTGTTAGATGATATGGAACATGCCTTTAAGGTGAATAAAGGAACTGTTTTTACCGATGAAATAGAATCGAATCACGGGCGAATAGAAACTCGCCAATGTAGTATGTTACCAGCCAAAGACTACTTGTTGGAAGAAAATATACAGGCTTGGAAACAGGTAGCCACATTAATCAAATACAGGCGAACAGAGAAATAAAAGGCATTCTACATCAGCAAACCCGCTATTACATTAGTGATAAAGAAGTAACTCAGCCTGCTTGCTTACAATTCTTTAGCAAGAGGACATTGGGGCATAGAAAATCACCTGCATTGGCATTTGGATGTTACTTTCAAGGAAGATGCTTGTAGAGCAAGAGTAGGTAATGCACCTCTGAATCTCTCAACTATACGTAAGTTTGCTTTACAACTTCTATCGAATATGAAGGATAAACACAGTTTGAAAAAGAGACAATATAAGGCGGCTTTGGATATGGAATATATGAACAAAATACTTGATTTTTGATGCGGTTGCCCTGATTTCAGGACAAGACAGCCTTAATGATGCTAAAGAAATATAACCCTGAGAAGGGAAACCCTAGCATCAAAACAAAACGTAAAATGGGTGGATGGTCTGATCAACACCTTAATAGCAATGATAGGAATAAACCCTTCTCGATATTTTTCACGCGTTTGCCCTGATTTAATCTTTTGCTCTTTTAACTTATTTCTTTATCTTCGCCCCCTTTTTAACAAATACCACGTAATGAAAAAAGCAACAATTACTCTATTTGTCTTATTATTTTTTACTGATACGACGCTCACTGCTCAAAATCTTACAGACGATTCTTCCTGGGAAGAAATCATAGAACAATTTTCATCAGATGAAGACGAAAGTATCAATTGGGAAAACGAAATAGAAGAACTTTATGAGCACATCTCGGAGCCTGTTAATTTGAACGGTATTACAAAAGAAAAGTTGGAACAATTTCCATTTTTAAGTGATATTCAGATAGAAAATGTGTTGGCTTATCTTTACATTTACGGAGAAATGCAAACTGTTTATGAGTTGCAGTTGGTAGAGGAAATGGATAGACAAACCATCCAATATTTGATTCCTTTTGTTTGTGTAAAACCGTTAAAAAAGAAGGAACAGCTTCCCTCCTTGCCGGAAATATTCAAATATGGCAAAAATGAATTATTAACACGCTTTGATATACCCTTTTATAAACGAGAGGGCTATAAAGATAGTTATCTCGGAACTCCTCAATACCATTCATTACGTTATGGCTTTCGATATCGGGAAAATATTTACTGGGGATTAACAGCAGAGAAAGATGCGGGTGAACCCTTTCTAGCTTTGTATAATAAGCAAGGCTATGATTATTATTCATTTTATTTTATTTTTCAGAATTATCGAAAGCTAAAAACATTGGCAATAGGAAATTACCGGCTTAGCTTTGGCCAAGGGTTAGTTATCAGTAGTGATTATACAATGGGTAAAACGGTCTCGAGCTCTACTATTGGTACACGTAAAAATGGTATCAAAAAACATTCTTCAACGGATGAATATAACTATTTTCAGGGAGTAGCTTCTGCGGTGAGAACAGGAGATTTTACATTGTCCGCTTTCTATTCACATCGCTCTTTGGATGGGATTGTAACGGATAGTACTATAACATCCATTCAAAAGACAGGATTGCATCGCACCGAAAGAGAAGCGAAAAGAAAGGAAGCATTCAGTTTACAACTTGCTGGAACAAATATTTCTTTTTCAAAAAATCAATTGAAATTAGGTATGACGGGGATATATTATTTTTTTGATCGTCCCTATCAACCTCAAGTCAGAGAATATTCCAAATATAACATACGGGGAACGGAATTTTATAATGTCGGTATCGATTATAAATATCGCTTAAGGAGGTTTCTCTTTATGGGTGAAACAGCCATGAGTAAAAATGGAGGTTCAGCCACATTAAATAGTGTACAATATTATTCGGCGAACGGTTATCGGGTAATATTACTCCATCGTTATTATACATACGATTATTGGGCTATGTTTGCCCGTTCTTTTTCCGAAGGGGGATACGTTCAGAATGAAAATGGTCTATATGCTGCTTTTGAAGGGCGTCTGATGCCTTATTGGCATTTTTTTGCTTCAATTGATTTTTTTGCTTTTCCTTGGTTGAAATACGGAATAGATAAGCCTTCCTCCGGATTTGATGCCCTTATGCAATTATCATATTCTCCTCGTAAAAATTTAACAATGACTTTACGTTACCGATACAAAAAGAAAGAAAAGAACTATTCGGAGGGAAAAGAGAAAGATGTTCGTCCTTTGTATCGGCATCAGTTACGTTATCGCTTAAAATACATACTGGCCGATTATTTAGCTTTATGCACTACTATTGGTTATAATCAAGTCTATCCGCAAAATGTATCTGCGAGCCATGGGTTTCAGTTAACACAAACCGTTTCTTGTGCGCTCCAACCATTTCCTATAAAATTGGAATTACAGGGTACTTATTTTCATACAGACGACTATGAATCCCGTGTTTATTTATCTGAAAAGGGAATGATTTATTCTTTTTATATCCCTTCTTTTTATGGTAAAGGAAGTCGAATAATGACACATTTACGCTATGACTTTCATAGGAACGGAATGATTATTGCCAAACTCGGACAAACAACCTATTATGACAGAGATAAAATAGGTTCCGGAACGGATGTTATTCCTAATAATAAGAAATTAGATTTGCAAATGCAAGTAAGGCTAAAATTCTAAACAGAATGGAAGTTTATTATCGGCAGAAAGTGTCAATGTTGGAATTGAAAATAACAAGTTATGTTTTTATTATTTGGATTTCCCCATCATTTAAAAGTTACCTTTAATTATATATTCTTTTGTGTTTGAATCTATTAGAAGTTTATAATTGTTTTTCTCCATTAATATAATAATTCCATAGTTCGTTTTTGGTTTCGACTTGCTACTGAAATAGAGATAGCCTCTACCTTGAGTAGCTTTTATTTTTATCTGTTTCCTATCCATATAAACCTTAATATCCCCTTTGGGAGTTGGAACCGAACCTTCCATCTGTTTTAGGTCGGATAGTACCGGATGAATGCTGAATTCTTCATAACCTTCTTTTTCGGGTTTCACTCCTAAAAAATATTTACCGAGCAAATAGATAGGACTGGCTCCCCACGCATGACAAAGACTTTTACCGTAAGGACGACCATACATAGCCAAATGTTCTGTACCGCTTTCGTTTGGATTGTATTTTTCCCAAAATGAGGTTGCCCCTAAATTAAGCATTCCACCCCAGTAATTGCGGATTTCTTTCATCACATGGTCATGATCTCCCAATGCACAAAGTGCTTCTAATTCGTAAAAACGCATATATGGCGTAGTGATTTTCAATGCATCGGGATTGAGCAATACATTTTTCCTGATAGATTCGGTTTTTTCATTATCTGTATAGTTGAATAATACAGCGAATATATTAGTGTAAGGAGTTATCTGTTCACTTATTTTTCCCTTTTCATGATTGTGAACAAAAGCCCCTTTATTGGACGACCAAAAAGTAGAAAACAATTTTTCTTTTAATTTGGCAGCTAAAGATGTATATTTTTCTTCATTTTCACGGTCATTCGCTATTCTGGCACAAACTGCCATTGTTTCAAGACTACGGCAAAAAAGCAATTGTTCGAAACTTACTTCTCCACTTTTGCTCATTTTAAAATCTGCCCAATCAATAAATATCCAGTCACCAGCCCAACCTTCCATCATCCCTTCCGGATTCCGACGCGACAGACAAAACTTCATCAGGCTTTGCATACGTGGATAAAATTGTTCGACAAATTTAGTGTCTCCTGTATATTGAAGATAGTCATATATGCTTATAAACCAATAAAATGTATAATCCATAATGGTGTTTATATGGCTTGTTACAGGATCTTTGCCTCGAAGGTTTAGCATTGTACGTGTAACCGAAGGCGAATCAAAGAACAGGTAATAGTTCATCAAATAACTTTGGTATGCATCGCCGCTCCATATCCA
>SNRY01000108.1_pt1 | contig 31620 bp, 30 predicted proteins | sample 4693421 | NCBI WGS metagenome assembly SNRY01 (sample SAMN11003215, study PRJNA524138) | termite gut metagenome | isolation source: Bacteroidetes bacterial symbionts from single cell of protist host amplifed... | host: Streblomastix strix ... | reverse complement strand
AACAACGTTTTTAAATTCTTGATTGATTTTGACAATTTTAAATTCCATTGTTTTTCCGACGAATATATCGTAGTCGCGAATGGGTTTCACATCTATTTGTGAACCGGGCAGGAATGCTTCAATACCAAATACATCAACAATCATACCACCTTTGGTACGACATTTCACATATCCTGTGATTATTTCTTCTTTTTCCAAAGCTGTATTTACACGATCCCAAGAACGGGTAGCACGAGCTTTTCGATGTGACAGCACTAACTGTCCTTTTTTATCTTCTTGATTTTCAATATAAACTTCTACCGTATCACCTACCTTTAGATCGGAATTATAACGGAACTCACTCAAAGGAATAATACCATCCGATTTGTAACCAATGTTTACAACAACTTCACGTTTGTTCATTGAAATTACAATACCATCAACAACTTCACGATCACTTATTTTGTTGAGTGTGCTATCGTAGGCTTTTTCAAGACTCTCACGACTGATTTCGTCAAAAATTTCACCCTTTTCATACGCATCCCAATTGAAATCTTCATTAGGAACAATGTTTTTTAAATTTTCCATTAAATTAGTTTATAAATACTTTAATTAAGTGAGACATTATATAAATTTGTATACTAATAGTGACGGCGAAGATAATACCATTTTCGGAAACCTCAAAAGGATATAAACTATTTTTCCTAAGGCTTTCCTTTGTCCCCTTTGTGAAGGAGAAAAGATTACGTTGTACTCTCATAATCTTTTATTTGTAGAAACTTTTATTGAATGTTGAAAATTCTTTTTTCCGGCAAATACAACGTTGCCGCCATGCCCATAAAAATCCTGTACCATAGCCAATAAGTTGAATAAAGGAGGCAGCTACGGAATAAATTCCTATTTTTAAATTCCTATTTTGCCGTGTAGCGTCTAAAACAATAAAAAGTGTATATAATGCAATCGGTATAAGGGTAATCAAAGTAAATACCGAAGCCATGAGAGAGATTAGTATTCCAAACGTAAATATTGCCGGCAATAAATGAACAGGTTTCAATGATTCGGGATATTTTTTATAAAGATTGATGCGTGCGATACCGGAATTATAAACTTGTTTAAAGAATTTTTTCAAATCGGTACGCCGTTTATGAAACACCCATGCCTCGGGGAAAAATCTACACGAATATCCGTTTTTAACTATGCGAATGCTAAAGTCAATGTCTTCCCCAAAGCGCATGTCTAAGAAACCACCCAATAGTTGATATACTTCTCTGCGTACTCCCATATTAAAACTGCGCGGATAAAACTCATCCATCTTTTTCTTTCCCCCACGAATACCTCCGGTAGTAAAAAAAGAAGTCATTGAGTAATTGATAGCTTTTTGTATGGCGGTAAAAGATTTATGTGCTCGATCAGGACCTCCGAAAGCATCAGTTGGAACCGCTTGGAGTTCCTGTTCCACAACTTTGAAATAAGTTGGAGGAAGGATGCAATCAGAGTCTAACAGAATGAAATAATTTCCTTGACATCTTTCAGAACCATAATTCCGGCTCGGTCCCGGTCCGGAATTAGGTTTGACAAGATAGGTCAGATTGAGCAAACGAGTATATTTCTCTATTATTTCTTTACAGGAAATAATAGAGCCGTCTTCTACCACAATGACTTCAAAATTGGTATTGCTTTGCCGTGTGAGACTTTGCAACAATTCATCTACTTCGTTGGGACGATTGAATACGGGAATAATGACGGAAAAGAACAACATGCTATAAAAGGAAAATATATTACTTGATACCTTCTAAGGCTTTTTGAGCAGTATTATTCTCGGGATCTATCAGTATAATTTTATTCCAATATTCTTTAGATTCCGGTATCATATTAGCAACTAAATAATAATATCCTAAATAACTATAACATTCGATTAGTGGAGATTTATACCGGTTGATATCATTTTTTGATTCTAATAAATTTGCAACGGTTTCATAATAAGATTTAGCCAAACCTTGTGTTGTTTCCGGGTCTAAAGCTGAATTCGCACGGGCACGCCAAAAAGTTCCAAGATAGCTATCGGGAGCTTCGTTTATGATGATTGCAAATATAGAATCAGCTGTTTGGAGAGCTGTTATTTTCTCCGCTTTGGTTATATTTATAGAATCACTCGCCGTACCTTCTCCATAATACAATTTAGCAAGTTGAAAACGCGTATCAAGTGTTTTCATATCGTCAGACAATTGACCATCATATCTTTTATAAGCATTAATAGCTAATTTGTAATTACCCTTACGTTCGTATGCTTCGGAAATTTCATGCCATAAGTTTCTTGTTGCATCCAACTCCATTGCTTTGTGATATTGGGCAATAGCTTCATCATAATTTTTGACGGCATTCAATAAATGTCCGTAATATAAATAATCCAGATAAGAAAACTCCGGATTCTCCGAGTGATTAAAGAAATTATCGGCAGCTTCCAGAGCTTCATCAAATCGCTTGAGGTCAACATCGTTATACATCACCAAACGATTAAAAGCGGGATTGAGTTTGTTCCGTTGCAATCCCATATTGGAAACCTGCAATGATTTTTCAAAGTCGTGGTTCAAGAAAAGGGTAAAGGCATAACTAATAAGGTCATCCTCTGTTATTTCCGGAGAATTAATAAATCGGGAATAAACTTCAGCAGCTTCCTCGAAGCGATTGTTACTGTAATATACGCCGGCTAATGCTCTATCTACTTCTATAGAAGAAGGATCCAATTGCTTTAGTTCCGTTAACTTATCAATCGCTTGTGCAGGATTTATATTTTTATAAACCTGTGCATATTTAAAATATGCTTCTTTATTATTAGCATCAAAATAAATCGCTTGTTCATAAGCTTGACAAGCAACTCCCACATCATTTCTAAGAAGAGCGATAGCCCCTTCAAGCATATACACAGCCGATACTTTATTATTTGTTTTTTTAGCCCACTTCAAATAATTTTCCGCTTCGGATGTATTTCTACTATCTAAATAGGCATGACCTATAGCTGAAAGAAGTTCAGGATTTTTTCTATTTTTTCCCTTTAACAGTTGTCTGATTTCTATGGAAGCTTGTGAGGGATTTGTCCTAATAAGTTCCTTTATTTGAGTTAAATCCGGTACATCTGTTGTTGATTGAGCATAAAGTGTCCCAACAGCTATTATACATATCCCTATTAAAAACAATTTGATTCGTTTCATCACTATTTTATGTTTATGTTAATGTTTATTCTTTAATAGTTACTATCCGTACCGGCTGTGTAACAGGAACAAGTCCCGACTTCAATATAATCCGTTGTCCTCTATCTGAAGTAAGAAAGGATGCAAATCCCCATGGTAATCCATTCCGCGGATCATTGAGCAATACATACATAGTTCTTGTCAGTGGGTAATCTCCATAAAACAGATATGCTTGATAAGGCTTATAGCTATTTCCAAGAGTAGGTGTATTTGATGCACTGACCGACATCACCTTAATTTCATTTCTAAAAGAAAGATTGGTTGTATCACTACGATTTCCCAACCAATTGACACCGATAACTCCTATAGCCTCAGGTGTCCGGGCAACATAATCTATGACTTGTTGATTGGTATGCAATGCTTTTATATTCGATGATAATTCCTTGCCATGACAAATAGAATCTATCGCAAACCGCACCGTACTTGAGTTTTGGTTATCAAAAACCAATGTAATGTTTTTTAACCGTGAAGTATGGTAAATATCTTTCCACGTTTTAACTTCTCCGGTCAATATCCGTTGTATATCTCGCACGCTTATCAGAGAGTCCGGATTCTGACGATTTATAATCAACGCCAATCCGTCTATAGCCATTTTTAATTCACGAGGGAAAAACTTACGACTGTGAAATGAATTCATTTCCTTCGGAGATAGTGTACGTGTAGCTATTGCCACACGCACACTGTCTTTTAATAACATATTAATTACTTCAACTTCAGTAGTATAGTGAGGTCTAATTTCAGTTAAAGGAAATAATCCTTCAAATACATCTATTTCTTCTTGAAGGATAGGTTGGAAACTCTCGTCAACAGCAACCCTTATGGTACCTGAAGTATATGTATCTGTTAACCCGTCTTTTGGTCTTGAGTTACAAGAAAATACTCCTAAAAAAAATATAATACCGACCACTCCCAACTGAAATCCGCATGCTTTCATATATCTACTGCAATCTAAACACAACCGGAAGTGTAAAATAAACGGGGACATTCCGACCGTTTTGTTTACCCGGTATGAATTTAGGTAATAATTTTAATACACGTATTGCTTCTTTATCACAATAGGGATCTAATGAACGAATAATCTGAATATCCTGCACCGTCCCATTATTGGAAACTACAAATCGACAAATAACGCGTCCTTGTATTCCATTTTCTTGAGAGATAGTGGGATATTTCATATTATTACTGATAAATTTCATCAATTCTTCAATACCACCGGGGAAAGCCGGCATTTGTTCTACTACTTGATAGGGCTTTTCTTCTTCTTTCTGGGTAACTACGAACTTCAAATCAGCAATATCTTGACCATTTGCTTCATCATTTCCTTTTACATCGGCAATAGAAATAGCCATTTTTGTTTGGTTCAACTCTTCTTGACTTTTAAGTTCATCGTCCTCGCGCACCTCTTCGTCTTTCTTAATAACAGGAGCTGTGAACTTAATAGAACTTTTCAATGCAGGAGGAGGAGGAAGCACTTCTACCGGCTTCATTCGCTCCTGTTGTTTTACTTCAGGCTGCTCCAATTCTACAAATGAAGTAACTTCCGTCATTTCTTCTTTCTTCTCGGGTATAGCCAACTCAATAAGTCTGGGAAGAGTAAAACCGACAAATGCCACGACGGCAACTATCAACATTGCCCAATTATGACGTTTAGCAGACTCTTTACGCATTACATACGCCCCATACACCTTATTCTTATCCTTAAAAATCAGATCACACCACTCCGCAGAAGTTAAATCTATTTTAGCCATATTTTTTACTTTATTAGGAGTTAGTATTTATTTAACTGTGTTCTCTGAAAGTTCGCCCTTCCTCTCAAAATTCTCCAACAAGAATTTATCTGCGTCAGCTATTTCCGTAATTACGTATTTACCAATATTACATATTTGCATTTCGTCAAGAGTATCTATCAGATTCTTATACGTTGCTTCGTCTGTCGCTTTTATAATTACAACAGGAGTGTCTTTTCCACTCTTTAGTTCGGAAACTTGCTTGGTATAGTCCTCTTCAGCTATTTCAAGGTTTCTTTTTTTCTGCTTCAATTCATTGACTTGTTGCACAACATCTCTATTTTTTTGCAAAAGCAAACCACGTAAACCGTCCGGAGTATATGCAGACTCCTTCAATGAAGTATAATCCTTATAATTAGGCTCTCCCTCATAATAGTATATTTTATCATCGGCAGACAACAACACAGTAAGAGCTTGTGAGGCTTTTACCTTGTTTTGCTCTTCTTCGGCGAGACTCTTATCATTAGTGGGCATACTTATTTCCATCGTTTGAGGTTTACTCAACGAGGTACAGAGCATAAAAAAGGTAATGAGCAACATGTTCATATCCACCATTGGGGTGAAATCCACACGAACAGTCATCTTCTTTTGTTTACCTTTGCCGCCTTTCTTTTTATTGCTTTCTTGCACTTCAGCACTCATAATCTATCGGGTTTTTTAATGTTCCTCAGAAGTTACTTTCAAAGAAGTAATCAGATTATATCTGTTTTCTCTGAGGTCCTGAAGGGAGTTCATTACTTGCTTAATAACTGAATAAGGAGTAGACTGATCTGCTTTGATTGCTATGCGCAAATCACCATTCACCGCGCGAGCATGTCTCATCCATGCTTTGAATTGATTATCAACGCTATCGGCAGGTATACCTTGAGTTTTTAATACTTCATCCTGTCTATCTTCCGGCAAATCAAGAAATCGACTCATGCTCGTTATCGGTACACCAAATGTAGTAGCACGTACAAATTTGGCTATCTGTTCGGGTGTAAAAGTTACACCGTACTCTTCTCCTACATTCTCTAATGTTTCTTTCAAATTGGATTGCCTATCCATACTCATAAAAATTCGACCTTCCTGATCAACTAATATTTGTAGGATATCGGTCTCCGGAATTTTGATCTCCGACACTGACCCGGGTGTAGTTACTGTTACCGGTTCTTTTTTTACGAACGTAGAGGTAAGCATAAAAAAAGTAAGCAACAATACGGTAACATCACTCATCGCGGTCATGTCGATGAACGTACTTTTCTTTTTAATCGTTGGTTTTCCCATAATAATCTGCTTTTAAATAGTGAGCATTTTTATTTATGAGTAGCTGCAAAAGTTTGTACGATAGAGAATCCGACTTCATCAAGACTGTAAGTTAACTTATCAATCTTATTTGTAAAATAGTTATAGGAAATAACTGCCAATGCACCGGTAAGAATACCAAAAGCCGTATTAATCAAAGCTTCGGAAATACCTTGCGAAAGTGCCATTGAGTCTGCCGAACCTCCTGCTGCCAATGCGGCAAATGAACGAATCATACCGATAACCGTACCGAGCAACCCCATCAACGTACCAAGAGTAGTAATAGTACCGATAATCGGAAGATTTTGTTCCATCATGGGCAATTCCAATGCAGTGGCTTCTTCCAGTTCTTTTTGAATAGCAACTAATTTTTGATCCTTAACCATGGTTGTTTCTTTCTCCATTTCGGCATATTTCTTCAAGGTTGCCGTAACGACATTAGCAACAGAGCCTTGTTGTTTGTCACAAATACTTTGCGCCTGTTCAATATCACCGCCGGTCAGAGATCTTTTGATATTTTCCGTAAACTTCACCAATGAACCTTTACCGTAAGCCGAACGGATAGCAAAATAACGTTCTATACTCAAGGCAATCACAGTTAACAATAATGTCTGAATGACCGGCACAATAACCCCCCCCTTATAAATAGTACCTAAAAAGTCTCCGGGCATCGGATGGTTATTAGGATCACCATTCATAAAATGAGAAGGGTCTCCCATAATAAATTTATAAATAATAACTGCTATAACAAAACAGCCGACAATAATTAACCCGGCAGATTTGATACCTGTGAAACCTGTTGATTTTTTCTTTGTAGTTTCCATGACAATTTTCTCGTTTTTGATATTAATTTAAAATTAGTTTGAATTAAATAATTTCGATAAAAAATACACAATTATTTTGAAACATAAGAACTTTTCTTGAAAAAATGTTTTATATAGAAACATCATCATCTCCTAAGGTGATAATACATCTGAAGAAGAAAATAAACTGATAACCGGCAAAACGACCTTCCGCGCACGCAATCGATCGCTTACATAATATACAAAGTAACAAATTAATTTTTAAAATTCAAAATTTTATGCTAAAATTAATATTTATTTGTTTTAAGGTAGTATGATAAAGACATTATCCTGTTTTTACTTATAGTTTAAAAGTAGAAATAATGATGCGGGATAATACATTGTATGTGGGATGTAATACCAGCAAAGTAAAGACAAATCCGACAAAAAAGCCTGTCAATACTTCACTCAAGGAACGATGAAACAAAATAATGCTACAAGTCCCTATGCCACCGGCTATCAAAATAAAAACACACAACCACCAAAGAGGATTATAACCCAACAAAGCACTATAGGAAACCAACCCTCCGATAATTCCTCCCATGCCCGCCGTATGTCCACAAAGTCTCCATCTTACACTGAATATAAGAAAAACAACCAGAATAAGAAATGCCGCCAGAATAATACCCGTCATGTACCAGAGTATCCGTAGTTTGAGCATCATACAGAAACAAAAAAGGTAGGAGATAGCGGTCAACAAAAGCAGAATACACCGTATTCTCCGTTCACTCCTGTTTTGCCGGCTGCCACCGTAAACTCTATCATACAAACGTACCGTGAGCACAGGTATGATTACCGTAAAGCAAAAGACAATACCAAGCACTGTGAGCTTATATTCCAACGGTAAGACACGCAAATAGGAGAAAATAAACAATAGTAAAAATATTCCGAAAGGAATAATCAACGGAGTGAAAATTGTCAAAAAAACCCCAACTACCTTAACCGGCAAATTAGTGTTTGTTATGATGTGCGTATCCATTTATTTTCTTAATCTTGCTACCGGGAGGTTTAGTTGCTGGCGATATTTGGATACTGTCCGCCGGGCTATAGGGTATCCTCTTTCTTTTAATAGTTCCGTCAACTCGTCATCAGTGAGCGGTTTTGTTTTATTTTCGTTTTCAATACATTCTTTGAGTATGTTTTTTATTTTGCGACCGGACATCTCCTCGCCGGCTTCGGTCGTATATTCGCTGTTGAAAAAATATTTTAAAGGATAGATACCATAGTTCGTTTGCACATACTTACTGTTACTCACCCGTGATATGGTAGAAATATCCAATCCGGTGTATTGGGCAACATCTTTTAATATCATCGGGCGAAGCAATGCTTCATCTCCTTCCCCAAAAAAAGGACGCTGCAAGTCGATAATAGCTTGCATGGTAGTCATAAGTGTGCTTTGCCGTTGTTTTACAGCATCAATAAATCCTTGTGCGGCATCCATTTTTTGCTTGAGGAATGTCATTGTCTCTCTCGATTCTTTCGATTGATTAGCTTTGTTTTTGGTATGTTCTTCCACCATTTCGGTAAACTCACGGCTCATTCGTAATTGGGGCATACTACGATTATTGAGGCTCAAACTAATAGAGCCTTCATCATATACATCTACAATAAAATCAGGAATTATCTGCTGCAAATTGCGACCTATTGTTTCCCCAAGCGAACTGCCCGGACAGGGATTGAGCTTGATTATTTCCCCTATGGCAACTTTAAAGTCATCTTCGCTTAACTTTAGTTTTTGAATGATTTTATCCCAATGTTTGCGGGTAAATTCAGTATAGCAATCTCTGATTATGGCTTCTTGTATATCCAAGAAGGGATATTCTGTCCGGCTTTCCTTCCTGCGATGTTTGATTTGTATTAACAAACATTCTTGTAAGCTCCTTGCCCCTATACCCGGAGGGTCGAAGTCTTGTACAACTGCCAAAGCGTCTTCCAATTCTTGCAAGGAGGCATTTATTCCGGCATAAATAGCCAATTCTTCGCTGATATTCTTTAATGATTTGCGAAGCAGACCGTCATCATCAAAAGAACCGATGAGATATTCAGCCAATTCCTTTTGATGTTCCGTCAAGTTCTGTTCGCCTAATTGCTCTTGTAGAAATTCATAGAAAGAGGTTGTATCTGAAAAAGGAATGTCTTCTGCCTGCTCATCTTTCGAACGGTTATTTTCTTGCAACTTATAGTCCGGAATGTCATCTTCGGTAAGGTAGTCTTTTAACGAATCGTAATCGTTTACAGCATCATCGGATATTTCGAGAGTATCCGCTTCGCCGGAAACACTGTCTCCCGTTGTATTGTCGTTTTCAATTTCTTCCAAAGCGGGATTTTCAAGTAATTCGGCACGTACTCTATCCTCTAACTCCATAGCAGGAAGTTCCAGTAATTTCACCACAAGAATTTGTTGAGGCGAAAGAGTCTGTGTTTGTTGGGTTGTTTGAACTTGTTTCTGATGAGAGATGAATGCCATACTTATTACGCTGTATATCGTTCTATGGTTTGCTCCCTGTCCGCACCTACGGATACGATTTTAACAGGCACACCCAATTGCTCTTCTAAAAAAGAAAGATATGCATTAAATTTTTCGGGGAACTCATTTTCACTTTGCATCTTTGTCATGTCGGTTTGCCAACCGGGAAGTTCCACATAAACAGGTTCTACGTGTTCATTGATATCGTAGGGGAAATAATCTGTTTCTTTACCGTCTACCTGATATGCTACACAAACTTTGATGGTTTCAAAGCTATCAAGGACATCACTTTTCGTCATTATCAGCTTGGTTACGCCGTTTATCATAATGGAATATTTTAATGCAACCAAATCCATCCAACCGCAACGACGTTGACGACCGGTGACAGACCCAAATTCATGACCTAATGTGCACATCTTATCTCCCGTTTCGCCAAGAAGTTCGGTAGGAAAAGGTCCTGCTCCCACTCTTGTGCAATATGCCTTGAAGATACCATACACTTCACCGATACGGTTGGGAGCTACCCCTAATCCCGTACAAGCTCCGGCGCAAACAGTACTTGAAGATGTCACAAAAGGATACGACCCAAAATCAATATCCAACATGGTTCCTTGTGCACCTTCGCAAAGTATGCTCTTTCCGGAATTAACAAGATAATTTATTTCATGCTCGGAATCCGTAAATTGAAACTGTTTTAAATATTCGATGCCTTCAAACCATGCTTTCTCCGGTTCGGTGAGGTCATACCTGTAATTTAAACTTTTCAACAGTTGTTCGTGATAAGTCCTTATGCGGATATATTTAGGATTGAAATGACACAGAATATCTCCTACCCGCAATCCGTTGCGACTCACCTTGTCGGTATATGCAGGACCAATACCTTTACCGGTCGTACCCACCTTGGCATCCCCTTTTGCAGCTTCGTAAGCCGCATCAAGCAGACGATGCGTCGGCAGAATGAGATGTGCTTTTCTTGAGATGTGCAACTTATCCTTCAAGCTGTGACCCGATGCTTCCAATGCTTCGGCTTCGGCTTTGAAAAGGGCGGGGTCAAGCACCACCCCATTACCGATAATATTTATTTTATTGCCTTGAAAGATTCCCGAAGGAATGGAGCGAAGTATGTACTTCTGTCCCTCAAATTCAAGTGTATGCCCGGCATTGGGACCTCCCTGAAAACGAGCAATCACATCATACCGCGGAGTTAATACATCTACCGCTTTTCCCTTCCCTTCGTCACCCCATTGCAATCCTAATAGTACATCTACTTTCATTTTTCGCTTTTGTTATTATTTTTTTGTTTATTGGCTCTTTCGCATTTGGAGCATATTCCATAAATATATAAAGAATAATGCGAAAGTTGAAAACGATGCAATTTTGTATTTTCAATAGCTGTTTTTAAATGTTTTTTTTGAAACTCGGAAACCTTTCCACACTGCGTACATATTTGATGATGGTGTGTTTCTTTGTTGTACGACCTCTCGTACTGAGAAGAATTGCCGAACTGATGTTTAATAATCAATTGGGCTTGAAGAAGTAAAAGGATAGTATTATAAAGAGTAGCCCGACTTACTCGAAATTTTTCCTGCTCCAGCATTTTAGTCAATAAGGTTTCTATATCAAAATGACCGTCTATGGAATAAATGGCATCAAGTATAACATATCTTTCAGGGGTTTTTCGATGTCCATGCGCATTCAAATATTCCGTAAATAGTTGCTTTACTGTTTCTTTTATATTTTGGTCTTCCATCTTAAAGCAATATTATCGGTAACAAAGTTTTTACTAACGCAAAGGGGTTGTAGGTTATGAGTTCATAAACCAAACAAATCATTCATGCCCAAATATCCCTGCTTATCAATTATAAATTCGGCAGCCAACACGGCTCCCAACGCAAAACCGCCACGGTTCTTGGCATCGTGCGTGATACCGATACTGTCAGCCGGTGACTCATAACGAATCGTATGAATACCGAATATTTCGCCTTCACGAATAGAGTGAATAGGCACTTCTCCTTCTCCTTGTGCACTTTCTTTTACCCACCGGTTTTTATGTTCCATATTTTCTATAATCCCTTCAGCCAGAGTAATGGCAGTCCCACTTGGAGCGTCCTGTTTATGAATATGATGCGTTTCGGTGATACTCACCTCATATTCGGGAAAACGGTTCATTATCTTTGCCAAATATTTGTTTAGTGCCGAGAAGATAGCAACTCCCAGACTAAAATTTGATGCCCAAAACAACGTTTTGCCACCGCCGGTACACCATTTCTTTATTTCGTCGCCATGCTTGTCCATCCAACCCGTACTCCCCGAAACAAGTTTTACCCCTGCCTTGAAAGTTCTTATATAATTATCGTATGCCACCTCCGGATTGGTAAATTCAATAGCCGCGTCCGCCGACCGAAAGACTTCCGACTCAAACTCTTCCTGATTATCTATATCAATAATACTCACTATTTGATGCCCACGACTACGGGCAACCTTCTCTACCTCTTTGCCCATTTTTCCGTATCCGATAAGTGCTAACTTCATATCTCTATATTTTGCAAAAATTCATTACAAAGATAGAACATTCCAACCATAAGTCATTATTTTTGCCGCAATATTTACGCCTCGTCAGCACATGGAACAACTTTTGCATTATGTATGGAAGCATAAAATCTTTCCTTTAAGGAAACTGCAAACCACCTCCGGTTTACCATTGGAAATCATTGATCAGGGATTGCACAACCCCAATGCCGGTCCCGACTTTTTCAATGCCAAAATAAAAATAAACGAAACCCTTTGGGTAGGGAATATAGAAATTCATACCCTTTCTTCCGATTGGAAACGGCACGGACATCACAAAGACAAAGCATACAATTCCGTCATTCTTCATGTGGCAGAACAAACGGACTGTGAAGTCTTTCGTCTTAACGGCGAAGAAATTCCCCAACTTCACTTGCCCTGTCCGGACAATGTAAGGAAACATTACGACGAACTTTGTCAAACGGAAATAAACCCTTCTTGTTATTCCATCTTGCATTCCCTGCCCAAGTTAACGGTTCATTCTTGGTTCACGGCACTGCAAAGCGAACGCTTCGAGCAAAAGACTAAAGTAATATTCGAGCGTTTGAAGCGGCACGACAACAATTGGGAAGACACTTTTTTCGTCACCCTTGCGCGTAACTTCGGTTTCGGATTAAATGGTGATGCTTTTGAGGCGTGGGCGAATCAACTTCCTTTTCGTTCCATAGATAAACATCGTGATAGTCTGATGCAGGTAGAAGCCTTTTTCTTCGGACAGGCAGGATTACTCGACGAAGAACTACCGGACGAATACTACCGGCAATTGCAAAAAGAATACCGCTACTTGCAGCATAAGTTTGAATTACACCGGACGGATATTTTTTTGTGGTATTTTGCCAAGCTCCGACCAGGTAACTTTCCGCATATCCGCATCGCACAGTTGGCTCTCCTGTATCATCAAAAGCGTGCATTATTTTCTCGTATTATGGAAACTCAAACGGCAAAAGATGTCAAAGATATACTTTCGGCTATTCACACTTCCGACTATTGGGAGAGTCATTATAATTTCAATAGGAGCTCCCCTCGTCAAATAAAATCTTTGGGAGATGCTACTTTAAATTTAATTCTTATAAATACGGTTATTCCTTTCTTTTATGCTTACGGTTTACACAAAGCCGATGATCGTTTATGTGATCGTGCTTCCGTATTTTTAGAAACATTAAAAGCTGAAAACAATCACATTATCCGTTCGTGGGCAAACGTAGGACTTCCCGTATATACTGCTGCCGATTCTCAAGCCTTGTTACAACTTCGAAAAGAATATTGCGACAAAAAGAAATGTTTACATTGTCGTTTTGGATATGAATTTTTAAGAAAATGAAAAACGGTAGGGGCGACCCTTGCGGTCGCCTTATTTGCGGTCACCCCTATTTGCGGTCACCCCATTCGCAATATTCATGCCACGATTCGGGACAACCGAATTGTTATTCGGGAACCGGGGGTTGTTATTCGGGAACCGGGTTGTTATTCAGGGCGACCGGGTTGTTATTCAGGGCGACCGCAAGGGTCGCCCCTACACCACCGCCGGCATCACCATTTGTAGAAATATCAATACTCCCATGAACATGGTTGGGGATAATTTGAAACAACCCGTTGGCGGAATTAAAAAATGTAAAAAACAGATTCTTTCACACCGGATACGGACTGAAAATCAACTGCTTATGGCATGCTAAATGGTTCTGTCCGATTCCTCTCCGATATATGTCCGATCCCTCTCCGTTCCCTACCCGTTTCCCAAGCGGAGAGGGATACCCGGTGAAGCCCTTGAAAACCGCTTGGAGTGGGAGGAGGACAGCCTGGAGAGTACCAAAAAAACAGTTGGCATCTCGTACCAACTGTCCTAAATGCCTTACTAATTCCGCCAACGAGCAACGCTTGTATATCTATTTTCTTAATAATGAAAAAGTAAATGTCCCAAAAGCGGTCAATTCTCTCCTTAGTATTCTCTGTCAATTCGTCATAAAATTACACTTTTGGCAATTATTTTATCCGATATAGTTAATCGGCAAGCTTTTTGTTGAAATAAAAAACAAATAAGTACGTGTATCAAATCAAGAAGAATAAAGACATGAACGCTAACGAAAAAGAAACAATCAGAGAAGAAGAATTGCAGGATAAGGCAGAACTGACGGAAGATGAAAACATATTGAACAATGACGTTTCGGACAATGAAGAGGATACCAATGAAAAAGTGAACGATGAAGAACCGGAAATTACTTTGACGGAAGAAGAAAAGCTAATCCAACAATTGGAAAAGGCAAATGCCTCCATCGAAGAATGGAAAGACAAGTATTTGCGCCTTTCTGCCGAATTTGACAATTATCGCAAACGTACGATAAAAGAAAAGGCGGAATTGATTCTCAATGGCAGCGAGAAGACGATAAACGGTATTCTTCCTATAATAGACGATATGGAACGTGCCGTTAAAATGATGGAAACTTCGGAAGAGTTACCTGCCATAAAAGAAGGAATAGAGTTGATTTTCAATAAATTCATATCCATATTGGGACAAAATGGGGTAAAAAGGATAGAAACGAAAGACAAACCGCTTGATACGGACTATCACGAAGCAATAGCTGTCATTCCCGCACCTTCGGAAGAGTTGAAAGGGCAAATTTTGGATTGCGTTCAAACAGGATATACACTCAATGATAAAGTAATTCGCCATGCGAAAGTGGTGGTGGGCGAGTAATATAAGAAATCATGGCGAAAAGAGATTATTATGAAGTGTTGGAAGTTTCCAAAGGTGCTTCGGCAGACGAAATAAAAAAAGCATACCGGAAAAAGGCGATTCAATATCATCCGGACAAGAATCCGGGAGACAAGCAGGCGGAAGAAAAGTTTAAGGAAGCAGCAGAAGCTTATGACGCATTGAGTAATCCGGATAAACGTGCGCGGTATGACAAGTTCGGGCATGCCGGCATGAGTGGAGCGGCAGGGAACGGAGGTCCGTTTGGTGGCGATTTCAGCGGCGGAGGTATGTCGATGGACGATATTTTCTCCATGTTTGGAGATATTTTCGGAGGTCGTAGCGGGTTTGGCGGATTTTCCGGTGGTGGATTCGGTAATAATAGCGGTCAGCAGCAAAGACATTTTCGGGGTTCCGACCTTCGCGTAAAAGTAAGGCTCACGTTGAAAGAAATCTCTACCGGAACGGAAAAGAAATTTAAACTCAAGAAGTATGTTCCTTGTTCGCATTGCGGAGGTACGGGAGCAGAGGGGCATGGAATAGAAACGTGCAGTACGTGCAAAGGCAGTGGTACGGTAATCAGGAGGCAACAAACCATTCTTGGAACCATGCAAACTCAAAGCGTTTGTCCGACGTGCAATGGTGAGGGTAAGATGATCAAGAACAAATGTAAGGAATGTTCGGGAGAAGGGATCGTCTATGGGGAAGAGGTGGTAAGCGTACAAATTCCGGCAGGTATCGGCGAGGGTATGCAGCTTTCCATGAATGGAAAAGGAAATGCGGGAAAGCATAACGGAATACCCGGTGATTTGTTGATACAAGTAGAAGAAGAACCACATGCGGAACTTATTCGCGACGAAAATGATTTGATATACAATTTACTGTTGAGTTTTCCCCTTGCCGTACTCGGAGGAACAGTAGAAATACCTACCATAGATAGCAAAGTAAAAGTAAAAATAGACCCCGGTACACAACCGGGTAAAGTGCTTCGCCTGCGAGGAAAAGGATTGCCGCAGATACAAGGAGGCGGCTACGGTTATGGAACTTCTACGGGAGACTTGCTGGTAAACATCAGCGTATATGTGCCTGAAGTATTAAGTAAAGATGAAAAAAACCTGATGGAAAAGTTGGAAACTTCGGAAAATTTCCAACCGAATAACACCGTCAAAGAGAAAATATTTAAGAAATTTAAGAGCTTTTTTGATTAAACAAGAAAGAAAAGTACATGGGTTCGTTTCCTGTTTTCTTCGCATATAATCTGTTGTTAAGGGATTAAAAAACGATTGGCGGTTTACTAATATTATGAAATAACTTCACTTAAATTTAAGATTATTGATAATTTTGTCCTAATTTTTAATTAACAATACATAATGAAGAGACAAGAGATTAAACCTGCTACAGGTAAGTTAGGAGCTTTGGTAGTCGGACTCGGAGGCGCAGTTGCGTCCACATTTGTTGTTGGTACGTTAGCGGCTCGTCAAGGAAAAGCAAAACCGATAGGATCCATAACCCAATTGGCAACCATTCGTTTAGGAAAACGAAATGAAAATAAATTCCCTAAAATAAAAGAAGTGGTTCCTTTGGCGGATTTGAATGATATCGTCTTTGGCGGGTGGGATATCTTTCCTGAAAATGTATATGAAGCTGCCCGTCATGCCGAAGTATTGGAACAAAAAGACTTGGATTTGGTCAAGGATGAATTACAGATTATCAAACCGATGCCCGGTGCTTTCGACCAAAATTGGGTGAAACGGTTGAACGGTACACACATAAAAAAAGCAGCTACGCGCTGGGAGTTGGTAGAAGCTCTTCGCAAAGACATTCGTGATTTCAAAGCGACTAACGGTTGCGACAGAATCGTAATGATTTGGTCTGCCAGTACGGAAACGTATATACCCCTTTGCGAAGAACATCAATCGTTAGCGGCACTTGAGAAAGCAATGAAAGACAACGTTGCGGATAAAATATCGCCCAGTATGTGTTATGCGTATGCTGCCGTTGCGGAAGGTGCGCCTTTTATCATGGGTGCTCCCAATCTTTGTGTGGATACGCCGGCTATGTGGGAATTTTCTGCAAAACAGAATGTACCCATTTGCGGAAAAGATTTTAAGACGGGACAAACCATGATGAAAACCGTTCTTGCTCCCATGCTGAAAACACGCATGTTGGGGCTTAACGGATGGTTTTCCACCAACATACTCGGCAACCGTGACGGTGAAGTGCTGGATGACCCCGATTCATTCAAAACCAAAGAAGTTAGCAAGTTGTCGGTAATTGATACCATTCTTCAACCCGATTTGTATCCCGATTTATACGGAAATATTTATCATAAAGTACGCATCAACTACTATCCGCCCCGCAAAGACAATAAAGAAGGATGGGATAATATTGACATCGTTGGCTGGATGGGCTATCCGATGCAATTGAAAGTGGATTTCCTTTGTCGGGATTCTATTTTAGCTGCTCCGTTGGTGCTTGATTTGATATTGTTTACCGACCTTGCGCAAAGAGCCGGATTCAGCGGCATTCAAGATTGGCTGTCGTTCTACTTCAAAAGCCCGATGCACGACTTTGAGCACATTCCCGAACACGACTTGTTTATTCAATACACCAAATTGAAAAACACTTTACGGAAGATGATTGGAGAGGAAACGATAGATTACTTGGATTAATGATTATGATAATGGAACGATTTTTATAAACGCAGAGGCACAGAGACACGGAGATTATACAAACTCTGTGCCTCTGAGTCTCTGTGTTAAAATAAATAAATAAATGGAAAGTTTATACAATATTCTGCGTATGATGAAGAACAATACGGGCATATTGATACAACGTTCAAGAAAGAAACTTTATCGACACAAGAATATCAAACTAACTCCTACATTTCTTATTTTCTTGTAAATTACAAATCGAATGAAATACGCCGTCATTGCCGCCGGTCAGGGTTCTCGTTTGGTTTCCGAAGGGATTAGTGTATCAAAACCTTTGATACGTCTTAACGGAGAGATGATGATAGAACGGCTTTTTCGTGTCTTTCTTGCCAACGATGCGGAGTCTGTTAGCGTTATTACGAATGAAGAAATGACGGATGTTCATCAATTCTTGAAACAAATCAAATTGCCGGTTCCTCTGAATGTGGTTATTAAAACTACTCCCGATTCGCTACATAGCTTTTACGAACTTTCCCATTTCTTACAAGGGGAAAAGTTTTGTTTAACCACAGTAGATACCATATTTACCGAAAAGGAGTTTTCATCTTATATCCGTGCCTTCAAAGAAGATAAAGAAAACGATGCCTTAATGCCGGTGACGGATTATATCGACGATGAAAAACCTTTGTACGTGAAAACAGATTCTGCCTTACGTATCATTGGATTTTATGACGAAGCTACACAGGACGTTCGTTACGTTTCGGGAGGAATATATGGACTGAATGGGCAAGCTCTCTCTCTCTTTCGGCAAGCGATGAGAGAGGGGCTTTCACGTATGCGTAATTTTCAGCGGTTAATGATCGCTTCGGGATTACGCGTGAAAGCTTATCCATTTTCAAAAATTATAGACGTTGATCATGAGACGGATATAAAGAAAGCAGAAGATTTCATCAAATAAAAGGAATTATGAAACATTTGCCAATAGCCGGCATACCACGCAATACTCTTTTTTCTCCCAATCATATTGGAAACGATGCTGCTATCTTTTCAGCCGTAGTCGATTTGCTTCAGGAAGCAGGAATTCAAGTAAATATATATACAGAGCAGGAATTTTCGGAAAAACCGTTGCAAGAAAAGTGTATCTTTACGATGCTTCGGAGTGAGCAAGCCATTCGCCGGTTACAACAATTTGAAAAAGAAGGAGGAATATCCGTGAATTCCGGACGAGGCATTGAAAACTGTACGCGTGAACGAATGACACAATTGCTTATGCAACATCATATTCCCCACCCCGATAGTCTGATAATCGATACCGGTGAATTGGTTTCTGTTTTTCCTTCCGGAAAGGAAATAACTTCTTGTTGGGTGAAGCGCGGAGACTTTCACGCCATTCATCGGGAAGACGTTACTTATGTGCGTAAAGCAGAGCATTTGAAGGAAATAATGGCGGAATATGCCTTGCGAGGTATCCGAAGAGTGGTAATAAACGAACATTTGGAAGGCGATTTGGTGAAATTTTACGGTGTGGCAGGCACGGATTTTTTCCATTGGTTTTATCCATACAATCAACAACATAGTAAATTCGGACATGAATCCATCAACGGAAAACCGGAAGGATTTCTTTTCTCTGAAAAACACCTGAAAGAAACGTGTGAAGTTGCCGCCGGCATATTGGATTTGGTCGTTTATGGAGGCGATTGCATTGTTTCGCCCGATGGGATTGCCCGCATCATTGATTTCAATGATTGGCCCAGCTTTGCTCCCTGTCGTACGGAAGCAGGTCAAGCCATTGCCTCTGCAATCATAAAGACTTTTCAAAAAACAAATAAAATATGAGTGAAAAGAAATCAAGACCCTCTTTAGAATCAACATTAAAATCGGCAGATACGGAAGAACTGATAGACCTTGTTTTTTATCGTCGTGTGGGTTATTGTTGGGCATTGCTGTTTCATAAACTCGGGGTTGTCCCTAATGTAGTAACCATTGCTTCTATCTTTTTAGGGGTAGCTGCCGGGGTACTGTTTTATTTCGACGATTTAATCTATAATGTTATCGGTATGCTTCTGCTGATATGGGCAAATACGTATGATAGCGCCGACGGACAATTGGCGCGTATGACAGGTAAAAGATCCGATATTGGGCGTGCGCTCGATGGGATTGCAGGAGATATTTGGTTTTATTCTATCTATTTCTTTATTTGCTTGCGTCTTCATTTCGAATGGTCGTACTGGATATGGATATTGGCGGCGATTGCCGGATTTTGCCACAGTAGGCAGGCTGCTATGGCGGATTATTATCGAAACGTTCACCTTTTCTTTCTGAAAGGAAACTCAGGTAGCGAATTGGACAATTCCAAACAACAGTATGCACAATCTCGTTCTTTATCGTGGAAAGGCAATCTTGTATCGAAACTGTATCACCATTTCTACGGTGATTACACGGCAGCTCAAGAACAACTGTCTCCCAAGTTTCAACGATTTCTTGCTTTGCTGTGTAAATGTTACGGCGAGAAAGTTCCTCAAACACTAGCTGAAGACTTTCGACAAGCAAGCAAACCTCTGATGAAATATACCAATGTGCTCTCTTTCAATACGCGAGTATTTGTTTTGTTCATTTCCCTTTTTGTGGGACAGCCGTGGATATATTTTGTTTTTGAACTGACCATACTCAACGGATTATTAATATACACGATTTATCGTCACGAAGCAATAAGCAATCGTTTCTATCTCCGGCTAAAAAAACAATTCGGATGTGAAGAGTAAATTCCGCAATATATTTTTTGGTTTCGGTATCGTAGTCATTGTAGTCATGATACTCTCTTTTGATATGGAGTATAGAGAACTTTGGGGAAATCTGAAACGAATGAGCTATTATTTACCGCTTACCTTTGTTCTTTGGGCGGGAATTTATCTGTTAAATACATGCTCATGGTATCTTATCATTCGTAATGAGAACAAGGATCCTATTTCTTTCTTAAAGATATATAAAATCACCATTTCAGGATTTGCGCTCAATTCCGTTACTCCTTTGGGAATGATGGGGGGAGAACCGTATCGTATCATGGAACTGACACCGTATTTAGGCGTAGAACGTGCTACCTCTTCTGCCATTCTTTATATCATGATGCATATCTTTTCCCATTTTTGTTTTTGGCTAAGCTCGGTTGTGTTATTTGTTTGTCTGTATCCGGTGAGTCAAGGAATGTCGTTTGTATTGGGAGTCATCGTATTGTTGTGTGCGTTGCTCGTTATCCTTTTTATAAAAGGATATCGCAATGGAATGGCAGTGGCAGTAATACGCCTGAGTGGTCGTATTCCTTTTCTGAAAAAATACGCGGTCTATTTTGCCGATAAATATAAAAAACAATTGGAAACAATCGATCAACAAATTGCTATGCTCCACCAAAAAAGAAAGAGAACCTTTTACGGAACGTTGCTTATAGAATACATGTCTCGTATCGTGTCATGTCTTGAGGTCTGGTTTATTTTGAATATTCTGACCGGTGGTATCGGTTTTCTTGATTGTATTCTGATAGCAGCTTTCTCATCATTAATGGCAAATATACTTTTCTTTATGCCTATGCAGTTAGGAGGGCGTGAAGGGGGATTTGCATTGGCAGTCGGCAGTCTTTCTCTTTCGGGAGCATACGGAGTTTACACGGCACTCATAACAAGAGTACGTGAGTTTTTCTGGATTATCATAGGTCTTGCATTAATGAAAATAGGGAATAAACGATGAATCGTCTAAAAGACATAAAAGTGGTTTCTTTTGACTACGGAGGGACGCTTGATTTACCGGGTACACATTGGTTTAAATTTCTATGGGAATTGGTACAAACTAATTTTATTCAAGATATTCCCGTGAGCAAAGAAGAGTTTTGGGAGGCGTATGTTTACGGAGAACAACAATTGGAACGTACAGTAGTCCCACCTGATACCGGTTTATTGGATACATTGAAATGTAAATGCCGGTATGAGATGGATTATTTAGCGGAAAAAGAACTTTTACCGGATATTTCGGAAGAGGGGAAAAAACGATTGGTTGCACACTTTGCTTCTTGGGTAGCAAGGTCAATACAAGAAGGGGACAATTATAAGGAAAATGGGGAAGTTCTTTCCAACTTATCCAAAACGTATCAGGTGAATGTTGTTTCCAACTACTACGGCAATTTGCAAACGATTTTGGACGAGGCGGGTTTTTCACCCTATATCACTCATGCGATTGATTCTACAGTGGTAGGTATTCGTAAACCCGATTCCGGTATATGGAAATTGGCAATTGAGGCATCCGGTTGTCTGCCCGAGGAAATGTTGGTAGTAGGAGATTCAATGAAGAATGATATTCTCCCTGCAGAATCGTTAGGTTGTGTTACGGCATGGTTGACAAAAGAAACGCCAAAAGGATATAATGGTATCGTGATTGAAAACTTGTTCGAATTAGTACAGATGTTGAACGCTGTATAAATCTTAATAGAGAGAGATTGAAAGCAAATAGATTACTGCTGCCGGAATAGCCAATAAAGTACTGTCAAAACGGTCAAGCATCCCCCCATGTCCGGGAAGTATCTTACCGGAATCCTTTATTTCCAATTGACGTTTTAGCAATGATTCCATTAAATCTCCCCACGTACCAAATACCACAACTGTCAACGCCAAACCTGCCCACTTGATAATCGACAACATTTCCGGAAAGAAATAGGCGAAGACAAAAGAGGAAGCTATCGCTAAAATACTTCCACCGATAAAGCCTTCCCATGATTTTTTAGGAGATATTCTCTCGAAAAGTTTATGTTTGCCCATGAATGAGCCTGTACAATAAGCTCCCGTATCACTCAACCATATAAAAATAAAGACGGACAAAGGAAGCATTGGATGATAATCCACAGTGTTAGTCATGGGATTATAGTGGAAAGCCAATAGATTCAATAATGCATAAGGCAATGCGATGTAAAATTGACTTAGTATGGAATATGCCCAATTTGCCGTCGGATTTTCTCTTTTTAAATAGAGTTCACGAACCAATAGATAAATCATTAATAAAAAATAAGGAACCAAGATGCGCAAATCAGTCATTCTTTGGCAAAGAAACATAAATGCGAGGAAGAGATAAATCCCTCCTGTAATTAACATCCATTGGTTGATTTGTATTCCTTTTATTTTATTTATCAGATGTGAAAATTCCCACAAAGTGAATGAAGTAATAACTATAAAAAGTACTCCAAACGAAACAGGAGTGTAGAGAATAGCGCCGGTCAATATAGTAACATATAATGTCCCCGTAACGATTCGCTGTATAAGATTATTTTTCAGGATTATTTTCAAAGTTTAGTTGCTTATCGCCCTCTTTATTTTTGGAGGATCTCTTTTTTTTAGGTTCTTCTTTTGCGGGTTCTTGTTCACCGTTATTTTCTTTTTGTTTTGCTGCCATAATCTCTTCCGAACGTGAAGCCCAAGGTCGTTTACCGAAAATATGTTCTACATCCTCAGCAAAAATGACTTCCTTGTCAATTAATAGCTGGGCTAATTGTTGATGCCCGTCACGGTGTTCGGATAAAATCTCTTTGGCACGAGTATATTGTTCCTTTATCATACGCCTTACCTCTTCGTCAATCAATACGGCTGTTTGTTCACTGTATGGTTTGTTAAAGAAATTTTCATCGTTGTTGTAATAACATAAGTTGGGAAGTGCATCACTCATACCTAAATAGGCAATCATACCGTAAGATTGTTTCGTTACTCGTTCTAAGTCGTTCATTGCACCGGTTGATATTCTTCCCAGAAATACATCTTCTGCCGCACGTCCCCCTAATGTGGCACACATTTCGTCAAGCATTTGCTCTTTGGTAGTTATTTGACGTTCTTCGGGCAGATACCAGGCTGCTCCCAATGCACGACCACGGGGAACAATCGTTACTTTGACAAGTGGATTGGCATATTCCAACAACCATGATATGCTGGCATGTCCCGCTTCGTGAATTGCAATAGATCTCCGTTCGTTTTCCGTTGTTATCTTGGTTTTCTTTTCCAATCCACCGACAATACGATCCACAGCATCGAGGAAATCTTGTTTATTCACAAACTTTTTACCATGACGGGCAGCAATAAGAGCAGCTTCATTACAAACATTGGCGATATCAGCACCGGAAAAACCGGGAGTTTGCCGTGCCAGAAGATCTACATCTACCGATTCATCAATCTTTATAGGACGAAGATGTACTCCGAACACTTCCTTGCGTTCATTTACATCCGGAAGATCAACATGTATTTGACGATCGAAGCGTCCTGCACGAAGCAATGCTTTATCCAACACGTCCACACGGTTGGTAGCTGCAAGAATAATGACTCCGCTGTTAGAACCGAAACCGTCCATTTCAGTCAACAGTTGATTTAATGTGTTTTCACGTTCGTCATTGCCTCCCAGACTTGGGTTTTTTCCGCGAGCACGTCCTACAGCATCTATTTCGTCAATAAAAACAATGCATGGAGCTTTTTCTTTCGCTTGTTTGAACAAATCACGTACGCGTGAAGCTCCTACGCCTACAAACATTTCGACAAAATCGGAACCTGCCAGAGAGAAGAATGGTACATTTGCTTCACCGGCAACAGCTTTTGCCAGTAACGTTTTACCCGTTCCAGGAGGACCTACCAATAGCGCACCCTTGGGTATCTTACCTCCCAAATCCGTATATTTTTGTGGCTCTTTTAAAAATTCCACTATTTCTTCTATTTCTTGTTTTGCCTCAGCAAGCCCTGCAACATCTTGAAAAGTAACTTTCACGGAAGTTCCTTTTTCAAACAGTTGTGCTTTTGACTTTCCCACATTGAAGACATTGCCTCCTCCTCCACCACCACCGCCCATTCTGCGCATTAGAAACAACCACAGCCCAATGATAAATACAAAAGGAAGTATATTTAATAACAAGGATCCGATGAGGCTTCTTTTCTTTTCATACTTTACTGAGACTTGATTGCCGGCTCCATCTTTTTCTTTTTCCAAAAAACTATTTAGGCTTTCACGCGAAGGAGCTTCGGTCGTAATTATCGGATTTCTTCCTACGCGTGCCGAGTCTTGCTTAAAGACATCTTTGACATATTCCGGCTTAATATATATTTCCACCGTACTGTCATCATAACCGATTACTTTATTCACATAGCCGTTACGAACGTATTGTTGAAATTCATCGTAAGATATTTCTTTATCCACGCTGCTGTTATTGTTGGCTATATAAAGTCCTAAAAGCATTGCAGCTATAATCATATATACCCAGTTCAGGCTGAATCCGGGTGTTTTCTTATTGTTTTTCTTCTCCTTATTGTTCATTATTGAATGGCTTATTCGATGTCCGGAATAGTAGTCAGTTTGGCATCTGCCCAAAGGTGTTCCAATTGATAGAAAATGCGTGTTCTCGGTTGAAAAACATGTACTAAAATATCGGCATAATCCATAGCTACCCATTCTGCATTTTTGAGTCCGTCTATTGCAAAAGGTTTGGTGTTAACTTCTTTTTTTACAGTTTCTTTTATTGAATCAACAATAGCTCCTACCTGAGTAGGAGAATTACCTTGACAAATTACAAAATAGTTACATATTGTATTTTCTATCTTTGTTAAATCGGCAATTACAATACTTTTGCCTTTTTTCTCTCTGATTCCTTCCGTTATTTTTCCTATAAGTATTTGTGTATCTTCCATTTATACTAATTTTATCATACATATCCCCGTTTTATTCAACAAGAATTCCTATGCGATAAGTGATTTTACGGATTACTTTACCATATCTGTCGGTTTGGGTAAATATTCCGTCTCTTTTCCCTTTCTTAAATGTTCCTTCAAAACGATTACCATCTTCCATTGTTTCTATACCATGTCCCTCTTTTAGTCCGTTAGCAAACTCACCGTCATATTTATCGCCATTATTTAAAATTAGGATACCTTTGCCGTTAGGTTCGTTGTTTTGCCATTCACCTGTATATGTGTCGCCGTTTTTCCCTTTATAAATACCTCGCCCGCTGAACATATCATTTTTCCAATTTCCTTCGTAAACATCTCCATTTTCCCGAATAAGGGTACCTTTCCCCTCTTGTTCTCCATTAGTAAAGTTTCCAATATATTTATTGCCATTAACTTGATAAAATATTCCGGCACCAGTACGTTTCCCGCGCAGATACGCTCCTTCATATTTGTCTCCCGTACTGAAAGTATACACACCCTGTCCATGTTGTAAATCATCAAGCCATTCACCCACATATACATCACCACTGGCATACTTATAGGTACCTTTTCCGCTACGAACATCCTTTTTCCAAGTTCCGATGTATTTAAAGCCGTCATCCCATATCATTACTCCTTGCCCCTCTTTCCAATCATTATGCCAAGATCCTTCATATTTTGACCCGTTCTTCCACGTATATGTACCTTCTCCTTCGCGTTTACCATTCTTCCACTCACCTGCATACACGTCTCCATTATAATAATACATGGTACCTTTGCCTTCTCGGAAATCGCCGTCCCACATGCCTGTATAGTAATTTTTGTCGGCAAAATAAAAAATGCCTTTTCCTTGTTTTTGGTCTTTAAACCACGTACCCTCATATTTTTCTCCACTATGGGTTACGTATATTCCAAATCCTTCACGCTTACTGTTTCTATACTCCCCTTCGTAGGTATCCTTATTTTTAAAAACGGTTTTTCCTTTGCCATTCGGTTTTCCCCATTTCATTTCACCGTTATAGACAGAACCGTCTTTGAAGGCATATGTACCGATTGTTGTCCTAATAGCGAACAAGGATGCTATTTTCCCTTTGTTTTCTTGTGCGGAAACAGTATTTTGTGTTAGAGAAAAAAAGATGAATAGTAAGTATATATAATACTTCATGTATCACGGTAAATTATTACAATAAATTGTGTTATTCTATATGCGGGGCAAAGATAGCATTTAAATTGCTAATTTTAATAAAAGAAACCCTGTTTTCAAGAGAATTTACCTACTACAAGTTCTTTTATGTTTTCTTTACATAAATAACGACAGGCTAAATCACGTATTTCAGTGGGAGTAATTTCTTTTACAGCCCGGACGATACGAGAGAAATAGGTACCATCAAGTCCTGAGTTTTTTATGAAAATCCACGCATCGGATAGCGAGAATGCGGATTCATAGTTACGGGACATCTCTCCTAACATGTAGTTTCTTACGTTGGAAAGTTCTTGAGGAGTAACAAGTTCTGTTTGTAATCGATCTATTTCGAAATAGATTTCTTTCATCAGAGGTTGTAGATATTCCGGTGCGGTATCGGCAGAAACAAGTAAAAGTCCGCTTCTGGGACAAAAAAAGGTTTCGGCGGATATTCCGTAGGTATAGCCTTTGTCTTCTCGAATATTGGACATTAAACGACTGCCGAAATATCCTCCCAAAAGGGTGATGAGCACACGCATTTTAGGGTAGTCGGGGTGTTGGCGGGTCATGATAAATTGCCCCAATCTGACGGAAGTCTGCATCTCTCTTTCGTTATGGGCAACGAATATCTGCTTTTCGGATGCGGGAAGAGGGGAATACTCTTTTACCTCCGGCTTCGAGTGATTTTTCCCGAAAGGTTCCGTGCCGAAGACCGACTCTATGCCGTGAATGATTTCATCGGTAACTTTTCCGGATATGAAAAGTGAACAGTTGCCGGAATAATAGTACCGATTATGAAACTCCACTAACATATCGGGAGTTATCTTGTTGTAATCCTCTATTTCGACAGGGATGCCGCAAGGATGCCGTTCGCCGTACATGGCTGACATTATCCGGCGTTGAGCCACATACTCTATTTTTGAAAGATTTACCTGAAACTTCCGAATATTAGTAGCGCGCACTGTCTCCAATTCCTTTTGAGGGAAAAAGGATTCTTTTATCATCGACTCAAGGATGTCGAGTGTTTGGATAAAATATTTATTTAACGTATAAAGTGTGATGTAAGAATGTTCCAATGAGCAGGACAATTCCAACCATGCTCCATAGTAATCCAGCTTTTCTGCTATTTCGGCGGAATTATATTTATGTGAACCTTCACGAAGCATACGATTGGTAAAAAGGGCTTGCAACTTTTGGGTTTGATGCCAACGTCCGCCTTCAAAAAACACATCAAAGCGTACCACTTCCTGCTCTCCTTGATTGATACTATCCAAAGGCACACCGTTGGGCAGTATTGTACGGACAGGGAGGCGAATGTCCCACTTGTCCGGAGGTTGAACAAGTGGGGATTGGGTACGATTTAACGTCATCCTCGATGTTGTTTTAAAACCTGTTCGGCGTGTTCCAAATCTGCTGGAGTATCTATGCCGACGGTTTCTATATCGGTGATGCCTGCTTTTATTTTATATCCGTTTTCCAACCACCGAAGCTGTTCCAACGATTCGGCTTTTTCCAATGGAGAAAGGGGCAAACTGATGAGTTCTTTTAATACCTCCGGACGATAGCCGTACAGACCGATGTGTTTGTAATAGATGTGATTCTTCAGCCAATCGTTTTTATCGGCATTTCTTTGGTAGGGAATCATGGAACGGCTGAAATATAGCGCATTCCTGTCCTTGTCGAGTACAACTTTGGGGGAATTGACATTCATTAAGGCTTCCAAAGAATCCTCTAAAGTAACCGGTTTTACTAAAGTAGCTATCTGCACGGAAGGGTCAAGAAAACATGCCGCTAGTTTTTGCAATTGGGAGGGTTGAACAAAAGGTTCGTCCCCTTGTATATTGATAAGGACATCGAACGTTTTTCTTACCTTTAAGTATGCTTCGTAACACCTGTCGGTTCCACTGTTATGGTCGGAAGAAGTCATAATGACTTTCCCGCCGAAAGCCAGCACGGCGTGCTCAATGCGTTCGTCGTCAGTGGCAACGTAAACATCGTCGAACGTTTTAGCGGCTTGTTCATATACATGCCGGATGACAGGTTTTCCTCCGAGTATGGCTAAAGGCTTGGCAGGAAAGCGGGTAGATGCGTAACGGGCAGGAATAATAGCTATAAAATCCATTTATTTCATGTTAGTTAAAAAAATCATCCAATCCTCCCGACGCACGATTGGGAGAATATTCTTCGTCGGAGTAGGAAAAACCGGCACAAGGATTGAAATCTTCAGGCATGTCGAATGTTTCATTTTGATAGTACCCCAACGTTGAGTCGGCATATACTTTGTTCATATATATCGCCCATATCGGAAGTGCCATTGCAGCCCCTTGCCCTTCTCTCATCCTGTCGAAATGAATATCCCGGTCTTCACCTCCTACCCAGCAACCTGATACGAGAGAGGGAGTTATGCCCATGAACCAGCCGTCGGCATTGCGATCGGTCGTACCTGTTTTGCCTGCCATATCGGCTGTTATGTCGTAGAGACGACGCACACGATTACCCGTTCCCTCATTGATTACGGCGCGAAGCATGGTCAGTAGTTTATAGGAACTCGCCGTACTGATCACCTCTTCTACTTGGGGAGTGAAGGTGGCGATAACGTTCCCTTCACCGTCTTCTATTCTTGTTACAAACAAAGGAGTTACGCGCATGCCTCTATTAACAAAAGCGGTATAGGCACTGACCATTTCGCCGACAGAAATTTCACAAGGACCCAGACAAAGGGAAACGCTGGGAACAATATTCTTGTTGCGCACGCCGAAACTATGGATAAGACGTGCTAAGGCATACGGACTTAATTTTCCCATCAAATAGGCTGAAATCCAATTGTTGGAGTTCGCCAACCCCCATTTTAGCGTTACCATTTCTCCATAACGGTTTCTTGAATCGTTTTTGGGCGACCAGGGAGTTCCGTTTTCATCTACCAGCGTTTGTTCCACATTATGTGCCAAATCGCAGGGAGTGAAACCGCTTTCCATAGCTAAGGCGTAGAGATAGGGTTTGATGGTGGAACCGACTTGCCGACGACCGGTCATTACCATATCATACTGGAAATAAGAATAGTTGGGACCCCCGACGTATGCTTTCACATGACCGTTAAGCGGATTCATGGACATAAACCCTGTTCGTAAAAAATGTTTGTAGTATTTTATAGAGTCCAACGGAGTCATAATGGTGTCTTTCTCCCCTCTCCATGTGAAAACGGACATTTCTTGGGGAGTGTCGAATGCCTTTTTTATTTCGGCAGTTGTAGCTCCGGCAGCTTTCATACTGCGATACCGGGGTGTTTGTCTGATATTTCTGTTTAATATTTCGCTTACTTGTTCGGCTGATAATACATTAGAATAGGGAGCGGTTTTTGAATGTTTTTTTTCTTCAAAAAAAAGTTTCTGGAGGTCTTTTCCTAAGTGTTCTTCTACGGCTTCTTCGGCGTATCGTTGCATCCGGGAATTTATGGTGGTATATATTTTCAAGCCGTCGGTATAAATATTGTAATTTGTTCCGTCTTTCTTCTTGTTTTTCTCGCACCAACCGAAAAGAGGATTGATTTCCCAGTCTATAGAGTCTTCATAAAACTTTTGTTTTTGCCACGGAGCGGCATAGTTGGCAATATCAGGTTTTTTGGCTGTCATTACGCCTCTGAGGTATTCGCGGATGTATGTACCCAATCCTTCTTTATGGTCTACCTTGTGGTAGTTAAGCACAAGGGGCAATGCTTGCAAGGAGTCGCATTCTTTTTTTGAAAGGTACCCTGATTTTCGCATTTGATTGAGTACGATATTTCTACGCCCTGCGGCTCTCTCATTAAAGCGGAGAGGATTATAGAGTGAAGGATTTTTGCACATTCCTACCAACACGGCAGCTTCTTCGCATCGCAAGTCTTTGGGTTCACAACCGAAATAGGTATAGGAAGCCGTTTTGATACCTACGGCATTGTTCAAAAAATCAAACTTGTTGAGATACATCGTGAGTATCTCTTCTTTGGTATAGTATCGTTCCAAGTTTACCGCTATCACCCATTCGATAGGCTTTTGGAGAATACGTTCCGTCTTGTTTTCCGCACTTGGGGAGTAGAGCATCTTTGAGATTTGTTGGGATATGGTACTTCCTCCCCCCCCCCTGTTGTCGTAAAAGACCTGTTTTTATTATGGCGCGAAACAATGCTCTAACGTCTACCCCGGAATGTTGATCGAATCGTGTGTCTTCGGTAGCTATCAGAGCGTTAATCAACGTTTGGGGTAATTCATCATAGCCTATATATACCCGGTTTTCCTTGCTGATAGCCCATGTGCCGAGTAGTTGTTCATCTTCGGTAACTATTTCGGTTGCAAATTTGTAATTGGGGTTTTCCAGCTCTTCTATGGCAGGCATATAGCCTATCCATCCTTTTGCGATGCATAAAAATATGCCCACTGTTGTCAAAATGACTAGGAAAAATAGAATCCATATTGTTTTAACTATTTTTTTTACCATTTTCCTCTTGCTGTTTTGCAGTGTTAAGCTTGTTAAAGGAACAAAGTTATACTATTTTCATGAATCTTTTTCTTTTTTTTTTAATTATGAACACAGAGGCACAGAGACACGGAGGATATAATAGTTGATTATAAACTCTGTGCCTCTGAGTCTCTGTGTTTGAACCCAGGGCAACCGCATTAAAATCAATATTAATTGGAAAGGTTTTACCTTTACCGTATGAAAAGATTCCTATCAGAGTATTTTGCAGGAGTAGAAGATCCTCGCGTACAAGGTCGCTGTCATCACTTATTATCGGATATTCTATTGACCGGATTATGCACTTATATCACTGGCGGAGTGGATTACCAAGATATGCATCTGTTTGCCAAAGAGCGAGGCGGTCAAATTCAAGGTCTCTTACAATTGCCCAACGGAGCACCTTCGGCAGATACTTTTGAAAGAGTTTTCAAGCGAATTAAGCCGGAGTGGAGTCTTTACAAGAAATTTTGGAAACTTACGGTAAAGAGCTATTAAGTTGTTTGGCAGAAAAACAAATAGTATTGGATGGAAAGAAGTTGAAAGGGGTTTCTCCTACCAGCAGAGGCAACCGCGGTCTTTACATACTCAACGTCTGGGTGAGTGAGAACCGTTTATGTATTGGTCAGGAAAAAGTGGAAGAAAAGTCCAATGAGATAACCGCCATACCCAAGGTACTTGATTCGTTGGATTTGACAGATGCTGTCATTTCCATAGACGCT
>SNRY01000107.1_pt1 | contig 32275 bp, 23 predicted proteins | sample 4693421 | NCBI WGS metagenome assembly SNRY01 (sample SAMN11003215, study PRJNA524138) | termite gut metagenome | isolation source: Bacteroidetes bacterial symbionts from single cell of protist host amplifed... | host: Streblomastix strix ... | reverse complement strand
TTCTAAGTAACTGTTAGGGAATTAATAAAAGATTGTATTCTGTGAATACAGCATAGGATAATTATCTCATATTTAATTAATAACGACAATGATTAAATATTATGAGTAATTATCCTACTAATTTGACTGATAGTCAGTGGCGATTTATCGAGAAGATATTGAATGACCAAAGAAAACGTTCACATTCCTTGCGTGAAATCTGGAATGCGATTATTTACTTGGTAAAAACCGGTTGTCCGCTATACCCATTATCAGCAATGATCGCTTTTATACTCCCTAGGAATTTATACTTTAGCAAGGGTAAAACCTGTTTGATTCCATTACGATCCTGGACTCCTGCCCCATGTACCAAAACCAATAAAAGGCAGCCCAGAGTATCTGTAACAATATGACGTTTTCGACCTTGGGCGATCTGATAAACTACATAAAGACGAATACCTTGTGAATATTTTTCATCCTTGCGAAGTTGGCTCTTTATCGTGGAAACATCTGCGTGTACTTGCAATCTTTGTTTGGACATAATGATAACTTTTTATGCCTACAAAGATAGATAATTTATTGTAAAAATATATCGTACTTTATATAATAGAATTTAAATGGAATTTCCTAACAGTTACTAAGAAGTCGGAATTTACCCTAAAATGATAGGGTAATTCATTGATAATCCATCGTACTATTTTGTGAAAACAGGCTTTTCGGACACCCTCCTACATAGGAAACCAAACGGACGTTCATAAAAATTATTATGAATATCCGTTTTTTTCTGATGAAGGATTTGGTACTATCTTCATTTAAGAATTACATTTTTCAATACAAGGATTGTTATATCTATTCTTCCTGATTGGATAGAGTAAATTATTCGTCATTCCGGACAAGTTAAAAGGGAATGTTATTACTTTTGCCTGTCATTAAGTTGTGAAGAATTATTATCCTCTTTTCCCGATATGATAGATTTCACTCTATTTCCCTCTCCATGCTACATCATGGAAGAGGAACTTTTGAGAAAAAACCTGCACCTCATGCGCAGCGTAAAGGAGCAAACAGGCATAGAAATGATACTCGCTTTCAAATCTTTCGCCGGATGGCATTCTTTCCCTCTGTTCAGGGAATACGACATAAAGCATGCTACGGCAAGCTCTTCCTACGAAGCGCGCTTGGCATTGGAAGAATTTGGCAACAAAGCCTACACCTATTCACCAGCCTATACGGAAGAAGACTTTCCGGAGATTGTGCGCTGTAGCAGCCATATTACGTTCAATTCTCTCTCACAGTTTCACCGTTTTTTCCCCCAGACAACAGGAAAGGGCGTTTCGTGCGGCATTCGTATCAATCCCGAATATTCGGAAGTGGAAACGGATTTGTATAACCCTTGCGCAAAAGGGAGTCGCTTTGGCATTACCACCGATTTATTACCCGATAAACTGCCTCAAGGCTTGGAAGGGTTTCATGCACATTGCCATTGCGAATCGTCTTCTTATGAATTGGAACGAACATGGAAACATATCGAAAGAAAATTCTCCCCTTGGTTCGGGCAACTTAAATGGCTTAACTTAGGCGGCGGACATTTAATAACCCGCAAAGATTACGACAAAGCGCATTTGATAAAACTGTTGCAAAAAATAAAGGAACGTTATCCGCACTTACAGATTATTCTGGAACCCGGCTCCGCCTTTACATGGGAAACCGGGGTACTCATGTCGCATGTGATAGACATTGTAGAAAATCAAGGTATAAAAACCGCTATATTAAACGTAAGCTTTACCTGTCACATGCCCGATTGTTTGGAAATGCCTTATCAACCCACCGTATATGGCGCCCGGGCAGACGATAAAGGTCCGTATGTCTATCGTTTGGGAGGAAATTCCTGTTTAAGCGGCGATTACATAGGCATGTGGAGTTTTGACAATGAATTGCAAACAGGCGAACGCATCGTGTTTGAAGACATGATACATTATACCATCGTGAAAACTACCATGTTCAACGGTATCCAGCATCCCGCCCTTGCCTTGTGGACAAAGGAAAGTAATGCGGAAATCCACCGAGAATTCACGTACGAAGACTATCGCAACCGAATGGGATAAATCGGAATCTGCCAATAGATTCTTTATAATTTTACCATTTCTAATTTTTCTTTCTCTTCGTTCAACCTCACTTTAATCACTTCTCCTTCTTGGATGGAATCCGATACGATAAGTTCCGACAATTCATCTTCCAAATGCGTCTGAATGGCTCTCTGCAACGGTCTGGCTCCATATTGGACATCGTACCCTTTTGTCGCTATGAACTCTTTAGCCTCATCATCCATCACAATCTTGTAACCGAGAGCTTCCATACGACTAAACAATTTATTGAGTTCAATATCCGTAATTTTCCTGATGGCTTCCGGTGAAAGTTGATCAAAAATGATCACTTCGTCCACTCGATTCAAAAATTCGGGAGCAAATGCTTTAGTCAATGCTTTTTGGATGACATTTTTCGAATATTCCTTGTCATCAGAAATAGTTCCGGTAACGAAACCGATTCCTCTTCCGAAGTCTTTCAACTGACGAGTACCGATGTTGGAAGTCATAATAATCACCGTGTTTTTGAAATCAACCGCTCTGCCGTAACTGTCCGTCATCCTTCCTTCGTCCATCACTTGCAACAGAAGGTTGAACACATCGGAATGAGCTTTTTCTATCTCATCTAACAAAATAATAGAATAAGGTCTGCGTCGGACTTTTTCCGTAAGCTGTCCTCCTTCTTCATAACCTACATAGCCGGGAGGCGCTCCCACCAAACGGGAAACGGTGAATTTTTCCATAAACTCACTCATATCTATACGAATCAATGCGTCCGGCGAACCAAACATGTATTGAGCCAATTCCTTAGCCAGATAGGTTTTCCCTACTCCCGTCGGACCAAGAAACATAAATGTGCCTATCGGTTTATTCGGGTCTTTCAATCCTATGCGATTACGCAATATGGCTTTTACCAATTTTTCTATGGCTGCAGCTTGTGCTATGACTTTAACTTGCAAATCTTCTTTCATGTGCGCCAATTTCATTCCCTCCGCTTGCACCATACGTTGCACGGGAATACCCGACATCATGGAAACCACATCGGCTATCTCTGCTTCATCCACTTTCTGGCGATACTCTTTCCGGTTTACTGCCCACTCTTGTTTCATTGTTTCCAATTGAGCGACAAGTTCCTGTTCCGTATCGCGAAACTCAGCCGCACGTTCAAAATTTTGCAACTTTACCGCTTCAATTTTCTGACTTTTCGTATCTTCAAGTAATTTTTCCTGTTCCTCAATCTCTTTAGGAACATAAATATGGGTCAGGTGAACACGCGCTCCGGCTTCATCGAGTGCATCAATGGCTTTGTCAGGAAAATGCCGGTCGGTGATATATCGTCCCGTTAGCCTGACGCACGCTTCCAAAGCAGTTTCCGTATAAGTTACGTTATGATGGTCTTCGTATTTATCCTTAATATGCTGGAGTATCTGGTAAGTTTCCTCCATCGTAGTAGCTTCTACCTGTACTTTCTGAAAGCGACGGTCTAACGCCCCGTCTTTTTCAATATTTTTTCTATACTCGTCGGGGGTAGTAGCGCCGATACATTGTATCTCGCCTCGTGCCAAAACAGGTTTCAACATATTGGCAGCATCCAACGAACCGGCTGCCGAACCGGCTCCTACTATGGTATGAATTTCGTCTATAAACAAAATCACATTCGGATTTTTTTGTAACTCGCTTAGTATGGAGCGAATACGTTCTTCAAATTGCCCGCGATATTTCGTACCTGCAATCATAGAAGTCATGTCGAGCGCTACGACGCGTTTGTCAAACAAAATACGCGATACTTTCCTTTGCACGATGCGAAGGGCTAATCCTTCCACTATGGCTGATTTACCTACACCCGGATCTCCAATAAGTATGGGATTATTCTTTTTGCGACGACTTAGTATTTGCGCCAAACGTTCTATTTCTTTCTCGCGTCCTATTACAGGGTCGAGCTTGTCTTCTTCCGCAGCTTTTGTCATGTCCGTACTGAAATTATCGAGTACAGGGGTATTATTTGCCGATTTCTTTGCTGTCGTTTGTGCGTATCGCCCACCCGTCCCGTTTGTTTCGGAATGCGCTTTGCTTGCTTCCTCTTCCTCCTCTTCTTCAGGGAAACCCATATCTACAATAGTATCCGGCTGTTCCGCCAAATGTTCGGCTATTTTCGTATAATCCACATTGTTCTCCTGCAAAACGGTAGCTGCCAAATTGTTTTTATCCCTTAAAATAGCTAATAGAATATGTTCCGTATCAGCAATTTCTTTTTTAAAAAGGCGCGCTTCCAACACACACATTTTCAGTATTTTATCTGTTTCTTTGGTAAAAGACACATTCTCTTCAAGAATTTGCGCATCGTTTTGCGCCAAATGATGTTCTATTTGTTTTTTTATTTCAAAAAGATTTATTTTAAACTTTGAAAGCATTTTTACGGCTTTTCCATCTCCGTCACGAATCAATCCCAGTAACAAATGCTCAGGACCGACATAGTTATTCTTCAACCTGTTAGCTTCTTCTTTGCTATAAATCAAAATATCCGAAACTTTTCGGGAGAATTGACTGATCATAATGGTATTTCTCTTTATGATTACTTTTTGGATAACAAATGTAGGCATTATTTTATTTCTAATTCTATTTCTATTTCAAAACCCGTTTTATTTCACTGAAATAAATCAATAACATGTTTCCAAGTTAAATCGAATGCAAAAAGGGATATTGTCAAATTGTCTTTGTGAAACAACGATAAAATCATCTTCCTGCTCTGACTAATTTAAGAAAGAACCAACTATGTAACGGTGAGAAAACAGTTTGTTACGTATAGAAAAAATAATTGAAACACTTTTTTTCTTATTATTGTAAAGAATAATCTAATTTTGAAAATCAATAATATTTTTAAATTTAAAACACATTACTTTATGGGTAAATTTTAGGCATCATTATTCAATCACATTGACTGTTTTTTTTCTTCTTCATTATTGAAAACGTTTTAACAGGTTATATCATAAAGTCCGTTTATTGACGATAATGAGTTACAGAAGAAACACCTTATTAATATATCAATAAACAGACGTTTTTTGTTAAATTAAAAACTTAAATTAAAAAGACAAATGGGAAACACAAATCAAAGCAAGCCGTTCAGGCTGTTGTTGTTATTCTTGCTATTTCCGTTTTGTGTATCGGTAGCACAAACAATAACCGTAAAGGGAATAGTCAACGACTCGGCTGGCGAACCGGTAATCGGAGCCAGCGTGCAAGAAACCGGTACTACCAATGGGATAATTACCGACTTTAACGGTAATTTTACATTGCAAGCATCTTCTCAAAGCAAACTCACTATTTCGTTTATCGGGTATCAAACGCAAACGATTGATGTTGCCGGCAGAACGCAGTTGAACATCATTCTAAAAGATGACACTCAATTATTGGATGAAGTGGTAGTGGTTGGTTACGGAACGATGAAAAAACTGGATGTAAGCGGTTCTATTGTATCTACTGATGCAAAAACAATCGGCGAAGTTCCTTCTACAAATATGGCGGCAGCTCTGCAAGGACGCTTGCCGGGTATTGATATGATGCAAACTTCTACTCGCCCGGGTGCAACCATGCAAATCCGTATTCGTGGCGAACGTTCATTAAATGCAAGCAACGACCCATTGATTGTGGTGGATGGAATCCCGTTTGGTGGTTCTATCAACGATATTGCACCTAATGATATTAAAAATATTGATATTTTGAAAGATGCTTCTGCAACAGCCATTTACGGTTCGCGTGGCGCCAACGGAGTTGTATTGATTACTACTTTCAGAGGAGAGGCAAATGCAGGACCGAAAGTGTCTTACAATGGATATTATGGCGTTAAGGCTGTAGCGAAAAAATACGAAGTCTATGATGGCGAAGAGTTTCAAGCCTTCAAGCATGCTACAATAAACGGCTCCTATCAGGATAAATATACCGCCTTGGAACAAAAAATGATTGATTCCGGACAATCTACCGACTGGCAGGATTTGATGTATAGTAATGCTACGGTAACCAACCACGACGTTAATATTTCGTCCGGTAACGCAAAAGGCTCTTATTCTTTCGGCGGAGGTTATTATAATGAAACAACCGTATTGCCCGGACAGGAATATACGCGGTTTTCTCTCCGTACCACCATCGATCAGGAAATCGGGAAGTACATCAAAGTGGGGTTAAGCTCGCAAAACTCGTATGGAATAACCGATGGAGAAAGCGCCGGAATGATGAACAATATCATTACCTTATCCCCGCTTATGCCTGCTTATAACGACGACGGAAGTATTCGCAAAGTACCGACGGAAGGTCATACGGATAAATATTACAACCCTTTATTACTGAAAGACGACCAATTATGGCAGGAAAAAAGAAAACGTTTTTCTACATACAATTCGCTTTTCGGTGAAATTAAATTCACGCCTGAATTGAAGTATCATTTGAATGTAGGGTTAAGTCATTATCAGGAGAATTACGGTAATTTCTACGGATCGGATACGCCGTACAAAGACGGAGGAGTTTCATCGGCAACTGTTCAAAATCGACATTATACGGCATGGACGGCAGAAAATCTGTTGTATTATGATAAAGTGTTTGTTGAAAAGCACCGAGTAAACGCTACCCTTATGTATTCAGCAGAGCAATCGGAATTTCAACAATCGCAAATGAGCGCCGATGACATTACTGCCGATTATTCACTCTGGTATAATCTGGGATTATCCGATGGAGCTAAAACAATTAGCGCCGGTAATCAAAATTATTACCAGCGCGGTTTAACTTCTTTCATGGCGAGAGCTTTATATGCTTATGAAGACCGTTACGCTCTCACAGCTACGTGGCGTAAAGATGGTAGTTCCGTATTGGCTCCCGGACATAAATGGCACGATTATACCGCTTTTTCTGCAGGATGGAATATCAACAACGAATCGTTCCTGAACGATGTGGAAGCCATCAGCCAGTTAAAATTACGTATCGGGTACGGACAAACATCCAATCAGGCAGTAAATCCGTATTCAACTTTGGGCGGGCTATCGCAACTTCCTTATAACTTCGGAGCGAATAATATGTATGGAGCTTATGTATCAGACCTGCCCAATCCGGAATTAGGGTGGGAATATACTAAAAACTACAACGTCGGCGTTGATTTTGGTTTCTTCCAGGGTCGCATTACCGGTTATTTGGATTTATACCAACAAAAAACCAACGATGTATTGTATGCGGTACAATTGCCGGCAAGTAGCGGCGTGTCAAATTCAGTTTGGCAAAATATAGGCGCTACCGAAAATAAGGGATTGGAGTTCTCCTTATCGGCTCAAATTATTAAACCGAAAGAAAAAGGCGCTTTCGGATGGGATGTGGATTTCAATATTTATGCAAACCGTAACAAAATAACGTCTCTTAATAGCGGAGTTTCTCAAGACATAGGAAACGGATTTTTTGTAGGGTATCCGATTAATGTAATTTATGATTATGAGAAATTAGGTATTATTCAGGAAGCCGAAGCGCCTTATCTTGGCTATGTTGCCGGTAAGATAAAAGTGGCTGATTTAAGTGGTCCTGATGGCGTACCGGATGGAAAGATTACAGGGGATGACCGCAAAGTATTAGGAAGTTTCGAACCGGATTTTGCAGGTGGTTTTTCTACCCATTTTTATTATAAGAATTTTGATCTTTCATTGGTTAGTTTCTTTAAATCCGGCGGTTACTTGGTCAGCACCCCACACATGTCGCATAGTTACCTGAGTACAAACAATGGACGAAGAAATTCTATTAAAGTAGATTACTGGACGCCCGAACATCCAACCGGAACGTATCCGCAACCGGGTAACCAATCTACTGCCGACCAAAATGACTGGGGAACCACGCTCGGCTATTTTGATGCTTCGTTCTTGAAGATACGTACCATTTCATTGGGTTATACTTTCAATAAAAACTTATTATCCTCTTGGGGTTGTAAATCAGCTCGCCTCTATTTGACTTGCCAGAATCCCTTTACCTTGTTCTCTCCCTATATGAAAGCAGGCGGTTTGGATCCGGAAGCAACAGGAATTGGTCCACAAGGAGCCAACAGTTCTATGGACGGAGGTCTTCAAGCCCGTATGTTGACGATTGGTGCCAATACGCCTCCCACACGCAATTTCTTATTGGGAGCAAGTCTAACATTTTAATATATCACTTTTAAAGACATAAAAAATATGAAGAAATATATTTTTAATATAGTAGGAATCACGGCATTGCTCTTCGTTTCGTGCAACGATGTTTTGGATGAGCAACCCCGTTCGGTTCTGACCCCCGATTTGTTTACAACAACAAAAGGAATACAAGCCGGTCTTACTGCTGCTTACGATGGCTTACGTTACATATCCGGAGCGCAAGCCCCTCAATTCAGCACCGAATATGGCACTGACGAATTTACAGGAGGTGAAGGGAATAATAACTCAGCATTAGATATGACAACCGGCGCCAATCCGATAGACGCCTCTACCGGTGATATCAGCACATACTGGAGCAATCTTTTTCCATTTATCAATACGTGCAACGGTATTATAAAATATGGCAGCGAATCCGGAATGAGCGAATCACTGATAGCTGAAGCCCATTTTCTCCGTGCTTATTACTACTTTTTGCAAGTACAATCTTTTGGTGGCGTACCCCTTGATTTAGGATCGGGCGAATTGGAATTCAATACAAGCCAAAGCAATTTGTCTCATCGAAATACAGAAGAGGAGGTATATGCAGCTATTATCAACGACATGAAATATGCTGAAGAATATTTGCCTGTTAGCCCTCGTTTACCGGGTTGCGCTTTTCAGGCAACGGCTATTCACTTTTTGGCTAAAATTTACCTGACGCGCGACAAAAGCGGTGATGCTCAGTTAGCCCTTACAGAAGCGGAAAAGTTAATCAATGCTACCGCTCCTTATACGGTGAATGCATACAATGTAGCCTTGTTGCCCACTTATGCCGAAGTGATTCGTCCTACCAACGAGCGCAACAGTGAAATATTGTTTACTTGCGAACATACCGAAACGTATGAATTTAACGAAACGGCAGCAGGCTTTGGTTCCGGTCCATCCGGAAAAGACGACCGTTCTTTATCTTATTATACGCCTAATTATGCAAATTTTAAATTAAGAAATAACGATGCCGGAGGATTTTTACAACGGACGGTAGAATATCAACGTCCTTGGATGCGTTTAACAAGTACGCATGGTTTACGGCACGTGATTTTTGTCGATAAGACGAATGATTCACGTTACCATGCCACTTTCCAGACTGTTTATCTTAATAATAATTCAGCCGCTCAGAACGGTTTGCTCGACAAACCGTTGAACCCGGGCGATACGGCTTTCGTTTTTTCCGACACAGAGGTTAGTCAAGAGTACAGAGCCACCAAAAACTACCGGATTTTTGCACCCGACGAAATAGACAGGTATATCTATCCGCCAATGAGAAAGCATTTCGATCCGAACCGGCAAGATCCCAATGATGCTTCAGGGCGTCCGTTCATATTGGCGAAACTCTCCGAAACATATCTGATAGCTGCCGAAGCTGCAATGAAATTAAGCGATAATACCAAAGCGCGTAATTATATTTTAGCCTTACGCAAGAGGGCAGCCTATCCCGGACATGAACAGGATATAGTAGACGATACGCCGCCTACCATTACTATTGGCTACATTTTGGATGAACGTTCCCGTGAACTTTGTGGTGAACAACACCGCTGGTTTGATCTGAAACGTACCAAAACATGGAAAGAACGCGCCGCAACCTATTCGATTAATGGAACGAATTCATACACGCGCGATATCAAGGATCATTATTATTTGCGTCCTATTCCGCAATCTCAAATTGATCTAATGGGTAATTCCGAAAATGATAAAGATGCTTATCAGAATCCTAATTATTAATCATTAGATTTCTTAATTATCATCCTATAAGAAAGCCTCCCTCCTCCCCTACCGGAAAGAAGAGGGAGGCTTTCTAAATAATACAAATAATCTCATGAACGTCACAAAAACATCCTTAGCCATCGCTTGTTTTTTACTCCCGATAACTTCCTTTGCCCAAACCTCCAAACAATTTGTTTCTTCCGAGAACACGGGAAATGCTTTCGTCTTAACCCAAGCATCTGTTACTGTACCGATATTAGTCGATAGCTTGGATTACGCCGGAGCGCTTCGCGCTTCCCGCAATCTAAAAGAAGATATGGGTAGAGTAACCGGAAAGCAACCCGAATATTTTCTGAACGTAACGCCGCCCCATATCAAACAATTGGTGATAATCGGTACCGTCGGAAAAAGTTCCTTTATCGACAAGTTAGTAAAAGAAAACAAATTAAATGGTAAAGAACTTACCGGCAAGCGCGAAAAATATCTGATCACTACCATAGAAAATCCGCTCGAAGGGATAGACGAAGCCCTCGTTATTGCCGGCAGTGATAAACGGGGAACTATCTACGGCATTTATGAACTTTCCGCCCAAACAGGCGTATCTCCCTGGTGCTATTGGGCGGATGTGCCTGTTAAAAAGCAGGAGAACTTATACATAATTTCCGGCACATACAGCGATGGCGAACCTGCTGTGAAGTATCGCGGTATTTTCCTTAATGACGAGGCTCCCGCATTGAGCGGTTGGTCGCAAGAAACATTCGGCGGGTTCAATGCCCGATTTTATGAAAAAGTATTTGAGTTGATACTTCGCCTGAAAGGTAATTTCATTTGGCCCGCCATGTGGGGAAATGCTTTTTATGATGACGATCCGGCTAATGGACTGCTTGCCGACGAAATGGGCATTGTGGTAGGAACCTCGCACCACGAACCGTTGGGACGCGCTCACGATGAATGGAGACGATACGGCAGCGGTAAATGGAATTACAATACCAACTCCAAAGTATTAACCAACTTTTGGACAGATGGGATGAAACGCATGAAAGATTGGGAATCCGTAGTAACCATAGGTATGCGTGGCGACGGCGACGAAGCCATGAGCGAAAGCGCCGATATAGCCCTTCTTGAAAAGATTGTAAAAAACCAACGGAATATCATTGCCAAAGTAACTAAAAAGAAAACCTCCGAAACTCCGCAAGTATGGGCGCTTTACAAAGAGGTGCAAGATTATTACGACAAAGGGATGCGTGTGCCGGACGATGTAACGCTATTGCTCTGCGACGATAATTGGGGTAATGTGCGCAAACTTCCCGACCTGACAGCCAAACCCCGTAAAGGCGGTTATGGAATGTACTACCATTTTGACTATGTAGGAGGTCCGCGCAATTATAAATGGCTCAATGTATCGCAAGTGTCGCGTATCTGGGAACAAATGAACCTGACTTACCGTTACGGGGTAAAAGAACTATGGGTAGTCAATGTAGGAGATTTGAAACCAATGGAATACCCCATTCAATTCTTTCTGGATATGGCTTGGAATCCCGATCGCTACAATGAAAACAATCTGCAACAACATACGGAAGAATTCTGTATCCGCCAGTTTGGCGAAGCATACGGAAAAGAAGCCGCAAGACTGATTAACCTATATACCAAATACAATCGCCGTGTTACTCCCGAACTTTTGAATGAAAACACATACAGTCTTCACAACTACGACGAGTTCAAAACCGTAACAGACGACTATAAAGCGTTATTGCTCGACGCTTTGAAGTTGAACTATCTGCTTCCGCCAGAAGCGCGGGATGCGTATGACCAATTGGTGTTGTTCCCTGTTTATGCTTGTGCCAATTTGTACGAAATGTACTATGCCGTAGCGATGAATCACGATTTGGCGGAGAAAAACGATACGGCAGCCAATCGGTGGGCAGAAAAGGCAGAAGAACTCTATGTCCGCGACTCTTTGCTGTCTATTCATTACAACAAAGAGATTGCCGGTGGAAAATGGAATCATATCATGGATCAAACGCATATCGGTTATACTTTCTGGCAACAACCTCCACGCAATGTAATGCCGAAAACGAAAACAGTTTCTCAAACTCAAACAGCACCCCTCTCTCCCGTATTTATTGAAAACGACGGGTATGTATCCATAGAGGCGGCGCACTATACGCGGGCAAATACGGGAAATGCCGCTTGGATGGTTATTCCCGATTTGGGTAAAACCGTTTCCGGAATGACCACTACTCCCGTAACCGTTCTGCCGGATAAGAATACCTACTTGGAATATGACATGGAATTAGTTTCCAAGGGCGAGGTAAAATTGGAAATTCTGGTATCACCGACACTCAACTATAACGCAAACCGCGGTCTGCGTTATGCCGTATCTTTTGACGGGGGAGAAGAACAGATAATAAACATCAATCGAACTTATGACCACAGACAAATGGAAAGGTGGCAAGCAAACAGTATCAATAGCACGGTAACGACACATATCATTTCAACGTCCGGAAAGCACACCTTGCGTTTCCGCACTTTGGAACCGGGTATCGTATTGCAAAAGATACTGGTAAACACAGGCAATCTGAAGCCGTCTTATTTGGGTGCGCCTGAAAGTAAAACAATAAAATTTTAATTCATCATGTTACAGAAACTTTTTTTCAAAGGATGGTTGGTTTGTGTTATCCTTTGTTTTGCACAATTGTGTGAAGCAAAAGTGAAACTACCAACGTTAATTTCCGACGGTTTAGTATTCCAAAGAGAGCAAAACGTCAAAGTCTGGGGATATGCCAATCCGGGAGAGGAAGTGAAAATTAACTTCCTAAAAAAGAAATATCAAACTAACGCCGATGCAGCCGGTAATTGGCAAGTGATTCTACCTCCGATGAAAGCAGGAGGACCGTATGCCATGCAAATCAATGAAATAGAAATTAAGGATATTTTGGTAGGCGACGTATGGTTGTGTTCGGGACAATCCAATATGGAATTAACGGTAAGTAGAGTTACCGATAGGTTTCGTGAAGAAGTGGAAGCTTATACCAATCCGATGATCCGGTATATCAAAATTCCTTTGGCTTACCATTTCCACCAACCTCAAACCGACATAGCTCCCGCTTCGTGGAAAGCGTTAACACAAGAAAATGTAATGTCTTTTTCGGCTGTGGCTTATTTTTTTGCTAAAGATTTATATGCCGTAACCAAAGTTCCCATAGGATTGATTAATTCAAGCGTAGGCGGTTCGCCGGTAGAGGCATGGATAAGCGAGGAAAATTTACGTCCGTTTCCCAAATACATAAACGAAAAAAACCTGTACCAATCGGACGATTATGTAGCAGGCGTCAAAAATATCGAGCAAAAGAGAAGGGAATTATGGAATGTTACCCTTTACAAACAGGATGCCGGACTAAACGATTTACAGAAATGGTATCATCCCGAATACAATGACTCTTTATGGAAGCGTACCGATTTGTTTCATTCTTTCTGGGGGAGCAACGGGTTGAATCCGGTAAACGGGTCGTTCTGGTTTCGGAAAGATTTTGAAATACCACCCTCTTTGAAGGACGAAAAAGCCGTATTGCGGATGGGATGTATTGTTGACGCCGATTCTATCTATGTGAATGGCGTTTTTGTCGGCACCACTTCCTACCGGTATCCCCCACGCATTTATCCCATTCCGGAAAATCTGCTAAAAGAGGGAAAAAATACCATAACCGTACGTTTAATCAGCTACATGGGGTATCCCGAATTTGTAAAAGATAAACCCTACAAAATCGTATTCGGAGATGGAAATAAAGAAATCAGCTTGGAAGGAGAATGGAAATACAAGCAAGGAACAATAATGCCTTTCTTGGAGGGAGAAACCCCCTTCCATTATAAACCCGCAGGATTGTACAATGCCATGATAGCTCCTTTGAAAAACTGCGCTTTGAAAGGAATTATATGGTATCAAGGAGAGTCAAATACAGGAAGGTATAATGAATATTATTCCTTGCTTTCTACTCTGATTGGGGATTGGCGAGCCTATTGGCAACAGCCCGAATTACCGTTTTTTGCGGTACAGCTTACTAATTTTATGGAATCTTATACTCATCCCACAGAAAGTCAATGGGCTGAGTTGAGAGATGTGCAGCTTCAAATAACGAAGACGGTTCCGAATACGGGCTTAGCTGTAGCCATTGATTTGGGAGAATGGAATGATATTCATCCGTTAAATAAAAAAGAATTAGGAAGACGCCTCTCCTTACTGGCTCAAAATCAAGTTTACGGAAACAAAAAATTGGTATGCAACGGACCTGTTTATCGTTCAAAAGCAATAGAAGGAAACAAAATTATTTTATCTTTTGAAGACGGAACCGACGATTTGGAACAAACAACCCAGTTGAAAGGTTTCAGTATAGCCGGACCGGACGGGAAATTTCATTGGGCAAATGGGTGTACGGACAAGAATAAAGTAATTGTGTGGTGCGACGAGGTTCAGCAACCGGTCATGGTAAGATATGCTTGGGAGAATAATCCCGCAGGAGTTAACCTGAAAAATAAAACAGGACTTCCCGCTTCGCCTTTCAGGACTGATAAATGATAAATTCTTTAATTTAAAATACTATGAAAGCACAAACTCAAAAAGTATCGTTGGGTGAAAAAATAGGTTATAGTTTGGGAGATGGTTCAGCGAACCTGATATTCCAAATGATGATGATGTTTCAACTTTTCTTCTACACGGACGTATTCGGAATCAAAGCGACAACAGCGGGAATGATATTGCTCGCCGCCCGCGTGTTCGACGCTTTTGTCGATCCGTTAGTGGGAATATTATCCGACCGTACGAACTCTCGTTGGGGGAAATATCGTCCATGGTTACTTTGGACGGCTATTCCGTTTGCCGTATTCTTCATTTTAGCGTTCAGTACGCCGGATTTGGGCGAAAGAGGAAAAATCATTTATGCGGGTATTACCTACACCTTACTGATGTCCATTTATTCGTTTAACAATACGCCCTATTCGTCATTAGGCGGTGTAATGACAGATGATATCAAAGAACGTACAAGCGTTGCTTCCGTTCGTTTTGTAACGGCAACCATTGCCACTTTTATTGTTCAAGGACTCACTTTGCCTTTGGTTTCCAAATTCGGACAAGGCAATGCTCAAAAGGGATGGAGTCTTACCATAACCCTTTTTGCTATAATCGGCATCGTCTTAATGCTTATTACTTTTTTTAGTACAAAAGAACGCATCAAGCCTCCTGCTCATCAAAAAACTTCTATCAAACAAGATTTTAAAGACCTTGTCCATAGCCGTCCCTGGAAAGCTATGTTCGTTCTCACTTTGTTTCTGTTTACTACGTTGGCAATGTGGGGGAGTAGCATGTCTTATTACTTCAACTATGTGGTTGACAAAATGGCGTTGTTTGATTTTCTGCAAAACTTCGGTTTGGTCAGTATTGCAGGAACAACTTACGGCATTTGGCACAGCTTTTTAGACGCTTTCGGTTTGATAGCCCAACCGGATCTAAGCAATGTTTTTGCTGTAGGCTTCAGCCTGTTCAATATGATAGGTCAACTTGTTACGCTGGCTGCCGTGATATTCCTATCGCAATATTTGTCCAATATCTTCGGCAAACGCAATGTCTTTCTTCTTTGTTTGGCATTAACAGCCGTATTTACCTCCTTGTTTTTCTTCGTACCCGCTCAAAGTGTCGGTTTGATATTTACTATCAATATTTTAAAAAGTTTGGCTTATGCGCCTACCATTCCTTTGCTTTGGGCAATGATGGGTGATGTTGCCGACCATTCCGAATGGGTAAACCGCCGCCGCGCTACGGGCTTCACCTTTGCCGGCGTTGTGTTTGCCTTAAAAGCCGGTTTGGGCTTGGGTGGCGCTATATGCGGCGGCATTGTTGATTCTTTCGGTTTTGTAGCCAATCAGCCACAGGTAGATTCAGCCATACACGGCATCCGCTTGACTTCCGGAATTATTCCCGCCGCTACGTTTTTTGTCGGAGTAGTGGCGCTTTACTTTTATCCTATATCGAAAAAACTCAATGAAAAAGTGCAGGATGAATTAATAATCAGAAGGAGTCAGGATAATTAAATCACATTTATTTTTATATATAATCAAACAAAAAAACAAAAAACGATAAAATGAAAAATCTATCTTTATCCATACTGTCAATTACCTTGACGGTGGCTCTTCTACTTGGTTGTGCTCCATCCGAGACAAAAGAACTGTCTTTGAAAGAAGCTCTTTCGGGTAAATTTCTAATTGGAACTGCCCTTAATGCCAGCCAAATAACGGGAATAGATACGGCGGGTATTCGGGTGATTAAGCAACATTTCAGCGCTATCGTCCCCGAAAACTGTATGAAGAGCGAAGTAATCCATCCGGAAAAAGACCGTTACGATTTCACTTTATCCGATCAACTTGTGGAATTCGGAGAAAAGAACCATATCGTTGTTACCGGTCATACGCTTATCTGGCATTCGCAACTTTCACACTGGTTTTGTACGGACGAAAACGGAAACAATGTTTCGCGCGAAGTCTTAATAGAAAATATGAAAGACCATATCTCTACCATAGTCGGACATTATAAAGGTCGCATTCACGGTTGGGATGTAGTCAATGAAGCCATTATGGACGATGGTTCCTATCGTAACAGCAAATTTTATGAGATTCTGGGAGAAGAATTTATTCCCCTTGCTTTTCAATTTGCTCACGATGCCGATCCCGATGCAGAACTATATTATAACGACTATTCCATGTTCAATCCGGACAAGCGCGAAGGAGTAGTAAAATTGATACGTTCATTGCAAGAAAAAGGTGTCAGGATAGACGCCGTAGGTATGCAAGGGCATATCGGAATGGATTTTCCCCAAATAGAAGAATTTGAAAAAAGTTTGTTGGCATTTTCCAATACGGGGGTAAAAATAATGATTACCGAATTGGATTTGAGTGCGCTACCTTCGCCAAGGAGAGACGTGGGAGCCGATGTGGCTGCAAATTTTGAATACCAAAAAGAAATCAATCCGTATGCAGAGGCTCTGCCGGACTCCGTATCGCAAGCATGGAACGACCGGATGGGAGAATTTTTCAAGTTGTTTTTGAAACACCAAGATAAAATAACCCGCGTAACCTTATGGGGAGTGGAAGATGCCGATTCATGGCGTAACAATTGGCCTGTATGGGGACGTACAGACTATCCGTTGCTTTTTGACCGGAATCATCAAGCGAAGCCTGTTGTGAATCTGATTATAAAAGAAGCGCAAAACAGTAAATAAGTCGGTTTATAAATTAGAAAATCTCATGAAAAAAGCAAGATATTTAGTGCCGGATGATTATATGGCAGATCCGGCTGTTCATGTGTTTAACGGTAAATTATATATTTATCCTTCCCACGATAGAGAAAGCGGCATTCCGGAAAATGACAACGGTGACCATTTCGATATGAAAGATTATCATGTATTCTCTATGGAGGATATACAGGGAAAAGTTACGGATCACGGCGTGATACTCGATATAAAAGATATTCCCTGGGCGGGGAGACAATTATGGGATTGCGATGTGGTTTGCAAAAACGGCAAGTATTATATGTATTTCCCGTTGAAAGACAAAACAGATATATTCCGCATCGGAGTTGCCACCAGTGATAGACCGGAAGGTCCCTTTCTGCCCGAAAACAATCCGATAAAGGGAAGTTACAGCATAGACCCTGCCATATGGGACGATGGCGACGGTAATTATTATATGTATTTCGGCGGTCTTTGGGGTGGACAGTTGCAACGTTATCGCAACAACAAAGCATTGGAAAGCGCCGTTTTTCCAGCCGACAACGAACCTTCGCTTTGTTCGCGTGTGGTTAAATTAAGCGACGACCTGCTGGAGTTTGCCGAAGAACCCCGCGAGGTGGTTCTTTTGGATAAGGACGGGAAACGATTGACGGCAGGCGACTCCAAACGCCGTTTCTTTGAAGCGTCTTGGATACATAAATACAACGGAAAGTACTATTTCTCCTATTCTACGGGAGATACGCATTTACTTTGTCATGCTATCGGCGATAATCCCTACGGTCCGTTTACCTATCAGGGAGTGATTCTCACACCGGTGGTGGGTTGGACAACCCATCACGCCATCGTTGAATTTAAAGGAAAATGGTATCTTTTCCATCATGATTGTGTGCCATCCGGAGGTAAAACGTGGCTTCGCAGCTTAAAGGTTTGCGAACTCGAATACGATGAAAACGGCAGGATTCAAACGATTGACGGTGATGGAGAATAAAGACACTTGTAAAATAGCCATTATCGGTACAGGATGGATTGCCGAAAAAATGGCAATCACCCTTTGCGGAATGCAAGGCGTGGAAAGGTATGCGATAGCTTCACGCGATTTATCAAAAGCGCAAGCCTTTGCTGAAAAATATCAATTTACGCGCGCATACGGTTCTTATGAAGAAATGCTCGACGACGAGCAGATACAGCTTGTTTATATTGCCACTCCACACTCTTTTCATTATGAACATGCCTGCTTGTGTATCGGGAAGGGTAAACCGGTGTTGTGTGAAAAATCTTTTACCGCTACGGCTCCTCAAGCAGAAAAACTGTTGAATTTAGCCAAAGAGAAGAATGTGTTTATTACCGAAGCTATCTGGACACGCTATATGCCGCTGTCAAAAACAATCAACGAAGTGATAGCAAGCGGCGTTATTGGCGTTCCAAGCATGTTGTCTGCCAATCTGGGCTATCCTGTTGGTTGGAAAGAACGAATGACTAAACCGGAATTGGCAGGAGGGGCTTTACTCGATTTAGGCGTATATTGCATCAACTTTGCTTCAATGATATTCGGTGCGGATATTAAAAAGATACTTTCCGTTTGCACCAAAACCGATACGGGAATGGATGCGGAAGAAAGTATTACTTTCCTTTTCAACGACGGAAAGATAGCGGTATTGCACTGTTCCATGTATGCTAAAACCGACCGGCAAGGAATTATTTCCGGTGATCAAGGGCATTTGATTGTGGAAAATATCAATAACCCGCAACGAATCACTGTTGTTACCGGAGATTATGAAGTGGTAGCCCGATACGATTGTCCGCCACAAATTACAGGATACGAATATCAAGTATATGCCTGCATCGAAGCGTTAAAAAACGGTTGGTTGGAATCTCCTTATATGCCCCATGCCGAAACGCTCCGCATCATGCGATTGATGGACGGTCTGCGGAAAGAATGGGGAGTACATTATCCTTTCGATGAAAAAATATAATATGAAACTATACCTGACATCCATTATCCTATCTGCCATGTGCTGCATGACTTCCTGCCAACTCGGTTCCAAGGAATTGAAACCGTGGAAAGCAGGCGCGTTTGAATCCCAACAATACCGGAACCTGTTTGCCGAAATGGGATATTCTCAAACGGATATTGAAACAAAAGCGAATAATCTGTTTTATAACCTGTTTGAAGGCTCGGACAAAATATATTTTGAAGTAGGAGATTCGATGGGTTACATTTCCGACATTAAAAACAAAGACGTGCGTACCGAAGGAATGTCTTACGGCATGATGATAGCTGTGCAATTCGACAGAAAAGATATTTTTGATCGTTTGTGGCGATGGTCTGTTACCTATATGCAACACCACGAAGGTGAGCGTGAAGGTTATTTTGCTTGGAGTTGTAAAACGGATGGTACCCGCAATGCGCAAGGTCCTGCCTCGGATGGCGAACTTTATTACATTACTTCTCTTATTTTCGCCTCCAATTTATGGGGAAATGAGAAAGAAATCAACTATCTGAAAGAAGCTCAATACATCTTGGATTGCGCCATGGCTAAAGACGGCAGGGACGGAGTAACCAACCTCATCAATATGGAACACAAGCTGATCACTTTTGTTCCGGACATATACGGAGGAGCATTTACCGATCCATCCTACCATGTCCCCGCTTTTTATGAAGTATGGGCGCGGTGGGCTAATGACGGACGCGCCGAACTTTGGAGGGAATGTGCCGAAAGAAGTCGCGAATATTTGCATAAAGCCATTCATCCGCAAACGGGATTGAATCCGGATTATTCCGAATATGACGGCACACCGCACAAAGGTTGGCACATGGTAGGCGACGAGTTTCGTTTTGATTCCTGGCGAGTGCCAATGAACATAGCCCTTGATTATTCTTGGGCATGCGCCGACAGAGAATGGCAGCATGAATACGGTCATAAGATTCAAAATTTCCTGTATGCACAAGGAATAGATTCCTTTGTGGATCAATATAATATTGACGGCACACAAGTAGCCGATACGCTCCAAGCGGGAGAATACAAAGCCTTGCGCCATTCTTTGGGGTTGGTTGCCACTTCCGCTGCGGTATCGTTAACCTGTTCGCATCCGAAAAGTCGGGAATTTATCGAAAGACTTTGGAATTCTAAGCAGGAACCTTATGCCGACGGCTATTTTGATGCCTATTATGATGGATTGCTACAACTCTTTGCTTTTATGCATGTAAGTGGAAAATACCGGATTATTTTTCCTAATGCGAATGTTTAACTAATCATAGAATCTTTATGAAAAAACTGTTGTTCATTATTTTATTAGTGTTTGTTACACAAGTTTATGCTGAAGACGGGAGTCGTTTGTGGCTGCGTTTCTCCGGCAATGGAAATGCACAAGTTACCACTAAAGCCAAAGGCGCTACCGCTAACATCGCCGTGCGTGAACTTCGTGAACAGTGGAAAGGAGCCAAAATAACATTGAATATAGCGCGTACAAAAGAAACAAACTTGTTAGGCGATGAAGGTTACCTGATTAAGGGCAATCGGGAAACAGGCGTTTCCATCTCTTCATCTTCCGAAAAAGGACTTCTGTACGGGGCTTATCAATTGCTCCGCTGGCAAGAAACCGGTTTGGGAGATGAGATAAACATTTCCGAGTCTCCCCGCTATGAATTGCGAATCCTTAATCATTGGGATAACCTCGACCGTACCATAGAACGCGGATATGCGGGACAATCTTTGTGGGAATGGGAGAAACTTCCTTCTGTCATATCTCCACGATACGAAGCCTATGCGCGCGCCAATGCTTCGATAAATATTAACGGAACCGTACTAAACAATGTGAATGCTTCTCCTCAGATTCTTTCGGCAGAATATATAGAGAAAGTGAAAGCGCTGGCGGATATTTTTCGCCCTTACGGTATTAAAACCTATCTGGCTATTAATTTTTCATCCCCTGCCGAATTGGGAGGATTGCCTACGTCCGATCCGCTTAACAAAGAAGTAAAGCTGTGGTGGAAAAACAAAGTGAAAGAAATCTATAAACTTATTCCCGACTTCGGAGGCTTCTTAGTAAAAGCCAATTCGGAAGGGTTGCCGGGTCCGCAAGATTTCGGTCGTACCCATGCCGATGGAGCGAATATGCTGGCTGACGCTTTGAAACCCTATAAAGGTATTGTCATGTGGCGGGCTTTTGTTTATAATCCTACGAATGAAGACAGGGCAAAACAAGCCTATCAGGAATTTACGCCTCTTGACGGGCAATTTCGTGATAACGTTATCATTCAGGTAAAAAACGGACCTGTTGATTTTCAACCGAGGGAACCGTTTAGCCCCTTGTTTGGCGCAATGAAAAAAACGGCTGTCATGCCTGAACTTCAAATCACACAAGAATATTTGGGATTTTCTACTCATGCGGCATATTTGGCTACTCTGTGGAAAGAATGCTTGGACAGTGATACCTATCAGCAAGGAAAGGGTTCTACGGTAGCACGGGTAACGGACGGAAGTATTTATCCGCAAAAACATAGCGCTATGGCAGGGATAACCAACATCGGAACAGACGTAAACTGGTGTGGACATCAGTTGGCTCAAGCCAATTGGTATGCGTTCGGTCGTTTGGCTTGGAATCATGAATTAACTCCGGAGGATATTGTCAATGAATGGATTACTCTAACATTTGGCGAACCGGACAATCAAGGAAATAGTCAAAATCTGAACCCCAAATTATCAAAATTAATGCTGGAATCGCGCGAAGCGGTTGTTACTTACATGATGCCTTTGGGGTTGCATCATATTTTTGCATTAGACCACCATTACGGACCGGAGCCTTGGTGCGACGTACCCGGCGCACGTCCGGATTGGATGCCGAAATACTACCATCGGGCAGATGCCGGCGGGCTGGGCTTCGACCGAAGCAGCAAAGGCAGTAATGCCGTATCACAATACCATTCACCATTAAAAGAAGAATTGGATAAGCCGGAAACCTGTCCTGAAAATATAATACTTTGGTTTCACCATTTGCCATGGGATTATACCATGAAAAGCGGTCGAACTCTTTGGGATGAACTTTGCTATACATACGACCGTGGGGTACAGCAAGCGCGTACGCTCCAAAAGAGTTGGGATGAATTGGAACCATACGTGGATGCGGAACGTTTTCGGGAAGTACAAAGCAAATTCAAAATTCAAACCCGCGACGCTGTATGGTGGAAGGACGGATGTTTGCTTTATTTTCAGGAATTTTCCAAACGCCCCATACCTTACGGTATAGAGAGACCGGTGCATGAATTGGATAAATTGAAAAGTTTCCGGATGAAAATCAGTAATACGGAAAAAGCAGATATAAATCAATTATATAATAAATAATAATCAATGTCCGTTTTGTTTCCTAAGTAGGGGCGACCTTGCGGTCGTCCTATTGGTAGGCAACCGTATTTTGAGCGACCGTAAGGTCGTTCCTACCGGCAAAAATCAATTTAGGAATTATTACGGATAATCATCTATATCATAATTTACTACCAAATGGAAAAAACATGGCGTTGGTTCGGTAAAAAAGACAATATTACGCTTGATATGCTTCGGCAAATAGGAGTGGAAGGTATCGTAACGGCTTTGCACGATATACCCAATGGGGAAATTTGGCAACCGGAAGCCATAAACGATTTAAAGAATTTTATTGAATCTTTTCATCTCCGTTGGTCGGTAGTGGAAAGTCTGCCCGTATGCGAAAGTATTAAATACGGTGGAAAAGACAGAGACCGGCTTATTGAAAACTATAAAATCAGTTTGGCTAATTTAGGTAAAGCGGGTATTAAAACGGTATGCTATAATTTTATGCCTGTTATAGATTGGATTCGTACTGATTTGAATAAAAAACGGGAAGACGGCACTTACTCTTTGCATTTTGACAAAATTCGTTTTGCCTATTTCGATTGTTATATCTTGAAACGTAAAAATGCCGAAAGAGATTATAATTCGGATGAGATGAAACAAGTCCACGCTTTGGATAAGACCATCACCGAAACGGAGAAAGACCGTTTGATAGATACCATTATTGTCAAAACGCAAGGTTTTGTCAACGGAAATATAAAAGAAGGAGACAAAAATCCTGTCGCGATATTCAATAAGCTGTTATCGCTCTACGAAGGGATTGATAAAACGCAATTACGCGAAAACATGAAATATTTCCTTGAACAAGTCATACCCACTGCCGAAACGTATGGCGTCAATCTCTGTGTTCATCCTGATGACCCGCCTTTTGCTGTGCTTGGTTTACCGCGCATCGTAACTTCCGGCGAAGATATTGAATGGTTTTTGAAAGCCGTTGACAGTCCCAATAACGGATTAACATTCTGCGCCGGTTCATTAAGCGCCGGTTTGCACAACGACGTGCCGGCATTGGCAAAACGCTTTGCCAAACGTACCCACTTTGTGCATCTGCGCAGTACCAAAGTCAACGAAAACGGAAACTTTACGGAAGCATCCCATTTGGGTGGACGAGGACATGTTATTGAATTAATTCGTATCTTTGAACAGGAAAATCCGATGCTTCCCATGCGTGTCGATCACGGAAGGCTAATGCTCGACGATGTGAACAAACCATATAACCCGGGATATTCTTTCTTAGGACGTATGTTTGCGTTAGCGCAAGTAGAAGGGATAATTGCCGCAATAAAAAATTAAGAATTCCAATGAAGAATTTGTGTGATACATTTTTAACTTTAAACTGAAAATTAAGATGTCATTTAGTATTGAAGGTAAAATCGCTGTTATTACCGGCGCGGGAGGTGTTTTAGGAGGAAGCATTGCTCGAAGTTTTGTTAAAGCAGGCGCAAAAGTTGCCGCCATTGATATTCGTCAGGAAAATCTGGATGTCCGCGTAAAAGAATTGCAAGATTTGGGAGGCGAAGCCATAGGTATCGTAGGTAACGTGCTGGATATCGAAAGCCTGCGAAAAGTCGCCCGAGAAATTACCGGTAAATGGGGACAAATTGATATTTTGTTGAATATTGCAGGCGGTAACATGCCGGGAGCGACTCTTACACCCGAACAAAGTTTCTTCGATATGAACATTGCCGACTGGGATAAAGTAACTCAATTGAATATGAACGGAACCGTATATCCGAGTTATGTTTTTGGAAAAGTAATGGCAGAACAAGGCAAAGGAAGCATTGTCAATATTTCGTCTATGGCGGCTTATTCAGCTATTACGCGAGTACCGGGTTATTCGGCAGCCAAATCGGCGGTAACGAATTTCACTCAATGGTTAGCCACCGAAGTAGCGTTGAAATTTGGCGACGGCATTCGTGTCAATGCAATTGCCCCCGGTTTCTTTATCGGCGACCAGAATAGAGCCATTCTCATCAATCCAGACGGTTCCTATACCGAACGCAGTGTAAAAGTGTTAGCCAAAACGCCCATGAAACGTTTTGGAGACATCAATGAGTTAAATGGAGCCGTTCAGTTCTTATGTTCAGATGCCGCAAGTTTTATTACGGGAGCGTTGCTACCCATTGACGGCGGATTTAGCGCATTCAGCGGAGTATAAATGCGATACAAAAAAGATAGCAATAAGCAGGTAGAAATACCTTCTTATTGCTATCACTGTTTCTATCTGCGATTCATTTTCTTTGATATATCTTAGTTACCGGCAAATTCAAATTGAATAACAAAAAGAGTTGCGTCTTGCATCCATTGTTCGTGAGCTTCTATCTTTCATTACGACATCCGGTTTGTGCGTTATGAGTAAAATCGTAATTTTAAATTCCTTATGAATATCTTTCAGCAACAATAAAATTCCCCCACAAGGAAAGATAAACAATAAGATAATGCATGATTGATAACGTATAACGTAGGGGCGTGTCCGAAAAGCCTATTTTCACAAAATGGTACGATGGATTATCATGAATTACCCTATCATTTTAGGGTAAATTCCGACTTTTTAGGACATTCTCTCCCTCCAATTAAAACAGCAAAAAGGGAATAACTAAAGCCCAACTTTACCCAAATAATTCTTGCCTAATTCAATGATTTCATTATCTTTGTATCTGTAAATCAATACGGAGTCCTGTCTTCTGTATGTAGCTCTTTACACCCAAATAACATGGCAATTAACTGACAATCCATAGTAAAATAAATAAACGATAGAATTTTGAAAAACCCCCAATCTCATCTATACCATGGATTATCAACAAGTTACAAAATATTCATTTCTAAATAAGCGCACTATTGATTATCAACGAATTACAAAACCATTTCCCCGTTTTTATACCTTATTTGTCAATCAAATTCAACCCATGACACTAAAAGAAAAGCAGACATACCCGAAAAACACCGGACAAACCATGAATCCAAAATCAAATAAATTTACCGGAATGTATTTTTCCAAAAAAAATTATTTTTTCTGAAAAGGTTAACTTTTATGTCTATCATCTTTCCAAAATACCCATTAATACGAGCTTTCAGAAATTGAAAGCGAAAAAAGCACCCCCGTTTTAACCGTTTTTTCCGATGAAACTTAAGCAAATTCAACCAAAAACACATAAAGAACGACCTGTTTAACACGAAAAAATGCAATTATCCGATACCATTTACCCCATCAATAAAATTAAACAAATGCCGAAAAAAAAGTACCTGTTATACGAAAACACGCCTTGCCTCTACCTTAATTTTAGCTTAAATAACGCATACTCGTCTAATCGATTAGTCATGAACAACTTCCTAAGTGGAAATAAATAACCTTCAAAAAAGTTGTCGATACCACATATTTATCTAAGCATTTGTTTGTTAGAGTTCCATAATAATCTTAAATTTGCATTTATTATTCCTTAAAAGCACATAAAACATGCGTCCGATAAAAAGAATCAAAAGGATAAGAATTCACCGTGAAGGCACACGAACTCTTATCACTTCTTTTATCTTTTTATTAGCTGTTAACAGTGTTTTATACTGGGGTATCGGATGCAAATGGACTTTTTATATTCCGGCGGTAGCTTGTCTTCTTTTTTATTTTACCATAGTAAATTTCTTCCGGTGTCCGATACGTTTGTTTGGAAATAACACAGAAAAGACAGTAGTGGCTCCGGCAGACGGCAAAATCGTTGTTGTCGAAGAAGTGAACGAATGCGAGTATTTCCATGACAACCGTATGATGGTTTCTATTTTCATGAGTGTTTTCAATGTACATGCCAATTGGTATCCTGTGGACGGAACCGTAAAAAAAGTAACACATAGCAATGGCAAGTTTATGAAGGCATGGCTACCGAAAGCAAGTACGGACAATGAACGCTCGACAATCGTTATTGAAACGTTTGACGGAGTGGAAATCATGGTGCGACAAATAGCAGGAGCCATGGCGCGACGTATCGTAACTTACGCGGAAGAGAAAGAATATTGTTACATTGATGAACATTTGGGATTTATTAAATTTGGTTCCCGGGTGGATATCTATTTGCCTTTAGATACGGAAATCCTTGTCAATATAGGACAAATAACTACCGGCAATCAGACAGTAATTGCAAAACTAAAATAAAAAGAGAAATGCCCAATGTTATTATTCGTGGGATACCCAACACGGTAACTTGTCTTAATCTCTTTTCCGGCTGCATGGCTTGTGTAGGAGCATTCGAGGCAAAATACGAGTGGGCAGCGATTTTTATTATAATAAGTGCAATTTTTGACTTTTTCGACGGTTTGTTAGCCCGTTTGTTCAACGTGTATTCTCTTATCGGTAAAGAACTTGATTCTTTGGCTGATGACATTAGTTTCGGACTTGCGCCGGCGTTTATTTTGTTTTCTTTATTGAAAGAAGTATGTTATCCTTCCTTTTTGTTGGGATTAAAAGACTACATTCCTTATTTGGCATTTCTTATCGCCGTATTTTCCGCAATTCGTTTGGCAAAGTTTAATATCGACAAGCGACAGGCGAGTTCATTCATCGGGTTGCCTACTCCTGCCAATGCCTTGTTTTGGGCTTCGATAGCAGTGAGCTTTCATCATCATTTAGCATCATCATCCACATCCCATATTTTGTACCTGCTATTAGCATTGACTTTTTTATTTTCATGGCTATTAGTAGCCGAAATTCCCATGTTTTCCCTCAAATTCGAAAATCTATCATGGAAAGACAACAAAATTAATTTTATTTTCTTGGCAGGATGCCTCCCATTATTTGTTATACTAAAAACAAGTGGTTTTGCCGCAGTCATAAGTTGGTACATCCTATTGTCTTTGCTAACAAAAAAGGAAAATAAAACAATTCCTCCACGATAATTGTTTGATAAGTATATAGAAAACAACGTTTTTGCAATCAAACCAGACTATTTATGATTTCCATATTAGTTTTTCTTTTCTTATTAATCTTTATTCTATTTCTGTTTGGTCTCTCTTTAATAAGCAATGTTTTAAGAGTTTTATTCGGATTATTCGGCTTGGGACGCCGCACCGCTTCAAAAACAAAGCAGGGACAATCATACGGAAAAACAGAAAATTATGAAAACAGAAAAGAGCAAGAAACACAAGCTAAGACTGAACATAAGAAACGGATTCAAAAAGATGAGGGAGAATATGTGGATTATGAAGAGGTGAAGTAAATACGATAAGAAACATGACAGACATTGACGGCTTATTAGAACGACTTAATCTCACGGACGAATCGGTGAGTATTGAGGCAAAGCGGGCAGGAGAAATCGACAAGTCTATCATGGAAACTGTAAACGCTTTTTCCAATGAACCCAATTTGGGCGGAGGTTATCTGCTATTGGGCGTAGAAAAGAACGAGAATACCGAAACATCACAATATATTATTACCGGCATCGGCGACCCCGATAAACTGCAATTGGATTTGAGTTCGCAATGCGCCGACTCTTTCAATCAAACCATCCGACCTGAAATAAAAGTAGAAACGATAGACGGTAAAACTGTTTTGCTCGTGTTTGTGCCTGAACTGCCGACTTCACAAAAGCCGGTTTATTTCAAGAATATGGGCTTACCTCGTGGCGCATACAGACGAATCGGGTCAAGCGACCAACGTTGCTCCGATGACGATTTATTTATTTTTTACCATCTGGAAGATGAATTAGATAGTAGCATTGTTAAAGATTCGGGGTTGGATGACATCAGCGAAGAGGCTGTCGCTTTGTATCGCAACCTGAGGGCGAAAGTTAATCCTTACGCTGAGGAATTACAATATGATGACATTGAATTGTTGCAGTCTTTGGCTTGCCTGAAAAAGGAAGCAGATAAATACTATCTGACATATGCAGGCTTATTGGTATTCGGCAAGCGAACATCCCTTCGCCGTTTGCTTCCCATGGTTCGGGTTGATTATATTCGGGTGCCGGGTAATATATGGATTGAAGACCCGGATAATCGTTTTACCACAGTAGATATGCGTGGTTCATTGCTTGAAATGGTGCAAAGAGCCTTCAGTCTTGTTTCCGATGATTTACCAAATGGGTTTCTATTGCCCGATGGCGAATTGCAAGCGGAAAGTATTGGTCTTCCTGCTCGTGTTTTGCGCGAAGCATTGGTCAATTCGATGATTCACAGAACTTTTAGGGTAAATCAGCCGATACAAATAATCCGTTACGGCAATCGTATTGAGATAAGCAACCCCGGCTTTTCATTGAAACCGGAGGAACATCTGGGTATACCTGGGTCTGTTACCCGAAATCCTATTATCGCAACGATATTTCATGAAACCAATTTGGCTGAAACCAAAGGTTCAGGTATTCGCACCATGCGCTCGTTGATGGAAAAGGCGCAAATGTTGCCTCCTACCTTTGAGAGTAGTCACGACAAGAATCAATTTACTATTCGGCTGCTGTTGCATCACTTCTTGGGGGAAGAAGATTTGAATTGGCTTGCAAAATTTAATGCTTTCAACTTGAACGAAGCCCAAAAATGTGCACTCATTTTCATCAGGGAAGTAGGCGCCATAGATAATCCTACTTATCAACAACTGAATGGAGCTGAAATGATTAAAATTAGGACAGATTTACATGATTTAAAAGATAAGAAAATCTTAACACAAAAAGGCAAAAGCAAGGCAATATACTATGTACCCGGCGAAGAGTTGATAAAATTGCTACCTGTTGTAGAAGAAAATGAACATGGTAATGAAGTTAGTGTACAAGATAAAGATGATAGTGAACATGGTAATGAAGTTAGTGTACAAGGCAAAAATGATAGTGAACAAGGTGGTAGAAGTAATGACATTGTGCGAACTGAATTAGTAAATCAACTACCGCCTGAACTTGCAAGCGCATTACCCAATTTTACTGGTCGTGTAAACAATAAGGCTGATTTGGCTGATTTTATTTGTCGCCTTTGTGCTGTAAATAGTTATTCATTAAGTCAATTATCATTACTACTGAATAAAAGAGAAAGATATTTACTAACAAAATTCGTGAAACCAATGAGAGAAAACGGACGTCTTTCTTTTACAATACCAGAAATGCAAAAGCATCCCAAACAGGCATACCGCACCATAAATAAGTAATGTATTTGTTGTATTTGCTACTATCGCATTTGTACCATATTTGCAACATGAGTTTGTAAATAATTGATATACAGTAGTAAATACTTTTGAATAGGTGAAGTAAATACGATAAGAAACATGACAGACATTGACGGCTTAGAACGACTTAATCTCACGGACGAATCTGTGAGTATTGAGGCAAAGCGGGCAGGAGAAATTGACAAGTCTGTCATGGAAATGTAAACGCTTTTTCCAATGAACCCAATTTGGGCGGAGGTTATCGGCTATTGGGCGTAGAAAAGAACAAGATACCAGAAATCCTATTATTGCAACCATATTCCATGAAACCAATTTGGCGGAGACCAAAGAATCCGGCATTCGCACTATGCGCTCGTTGATGGAAAAAGCACAAATGTACCCCCTACTTTTGAGAGTAATCACATTCTTAATCAATTTACTATCCGTCTATTGTTGCACCATTTCTTGGGAGAAGAAGATGTGAATTGGCTTGCCAACTTTAAGGCTTTTGACTTGAACGAAGATCAAAGTGGTATTTGCCCCTCTCCTATTGATAATTTATTAATGAAAATTAAACGACTTTTTGATTACCTAACTTATACGGCGAAATTTATACTTTACCTTTACAATCATAAAAATTAACTGAAAGAACGTATATTGTTCTTCATCTTATCAAATGTACGTTAATCATGAACTTTATATTATTAGTGGTTGTATTACTAACAGCCGGCGCATTAGTGGGCATTGCTTTGGGCATAGCTAAAGCAATTTCTCCGCATTCATATAATCCTCAGAAACCGGAACCCTACGAATGTGGAGTGCCTACACGCGGAAAATCACAAATACAGTTTCGGGTAGGATATTACCTGTTTGCCCTCCTCTTCCTGATGTTTGACGTGGAAACCGTACTCTTGTTTCCATGGGCAGTTATTACAAGAGATTTAGGAACAGCTGGACTTACTGCCGTTCTGTTTTTTATATTTATTTTGGTTTTGGGACTTGCGTATGCTTGGCGGAAAGGGGCATTGGAATGGAAATAAAAAAGCCTGAAATAAAATCTATTCCTTATGAGGAATTTAACGACAACGATTCGTTGGAAGATTTGGTTAAGCAACTTCACAAAGAAGGTGCAAACGTCTTGGTGGGAGCTGTGGACGACCTTATTAATTGGGGGCGTAGCAATTCGCTGTGGCCGCTTACTTTCGCAACAAGCTGTTGCGGTATTGAATTCATGGCGCTCGGCGCCGCACGTTATGACATGGCTCGTTTCGGGTTTGAAATAGCTCGCGCCAGTCCGAGGCAAGCGGACATGATTATGGTGTGCGGAACTATTACGGACAAGATGGCTCCCGTACTTAAACGTCTTTATGACCAAATGGCTGAACCGAAGTATGTAGTTGCCGTTGGAGGATGTGCTATTAGTGGAGGTCCATTTAAAAATTCCTATCACGTAGTCAAAGGAATAGAACTGTTTTTACCTGTAGATGTGTACATACCCGGATGCCCTCCCAGACCGGAAGCTTTCTATTACGGCATGATGCAATTACAACGCAAAGTGAAAGTTGAAAAATTCTTCGGCGGTGTAAACAGAAAGGAGAAGAAGGAAAAATGAATGAAATCATAGAAATTGCAACAAAAGATTTCCATGAAGAGGCGTTGAAACTGCGCCGAGAAAAACAAATGGATTTTTTGGAAGATCTTATCGGAATGGATTGGGGCGATACCTTAGGGGTTGTTTATCTTTTGGAATCCAGCGTAACAGGTGAGCGCACAGCCATAAAAACAGCTACCACCGACCGTGAAAATCCCACGCTTTTCTCCGTTTGCGATATTTGGAAAGCTGCCGAACTGAAAGAGCGCGAAGTATATGATTTTTTTGGTATCCGTTTTGTAAACCATCCCGATATGCGCCGGTTATACCTTCGTAGCGACTGGGTAGGACATCCGCTTCGGAAAGACGACGACCCGACAGATGAAAGAAATCCTCTGCGATTGGATAACGAAGCAACGATTGATACAACTGTTGAATGGGAATTAAATCCCGACGGAACCATCAAAGGAAAAGAAAAATTTATCTTTGAAAAAGATGAATATATAATAAATATTGGTCCGCAACATCCTGCCACACACGGAGTATTGCGCTTTCGTACCTCATTGGAAGGAGAAACTATTCGGAAATTGGACGTTCACTGCGGATATATCCATCGCGGTATAGAAAAGCTGAACGAAAGTCTCACATATCCGCAAACTTTAGCCTTGACCGACCGTTTAGACTATTTAGCCGCACACCAAAGCCGTCATGCTTTGTGTATGTGTATTGAAAAAGCCTTGGGAATTGAAGTGTCGGAACGAGTACAAACCATTCGTACCATTATGGACGAATTGCAACGTATTGATTCGCATCTTTTGTTTTACTCTTGTCTCTGCATGGATTTAGGTGGATTAACAGCTTTTTTTTACGGTTTCCGCGACAGGGAGAAGATACTCAATATTTTTGAAGAAACATGCGGCGGGCGGTTAATAATGAATTATAACACCATAGGAGGTGTACAAGCCGACATCCACCCTAATTTCGTTC
>SNRY01000106.1_pt1 | contig 32295 bp, 31 predicted proteins | sample 4693421 | NCBI WGS metagenome assembly SNRY01 (sample SAMN11003215, study PRJNA524138) | termite gut metagenome | isolation source: Bacteroidetes bacterial symbionts from single cell of protist host amplifed... | host: Streblomastix strix ... | reverse complement strand
AAATAGAAGAACCCGAATTGAATCCCCGAATATTCGGTATGATAACCTGCCGTCAATTCCGATTCGGCTTCCGGTAAGTCGAAAGGCCCGCGATTGGTTTCTGCATGACCCGCTATCAAATAAATGATGAAAGCGATAATCGCAGGAATACCGCCGCGGAAAATATTCCATGCAGTTGTCTGTTGCTCCACAATGGTGGAAAGTTGCATCGTTCCCGACAACATTACGATGGTCATCAACGCCAATCCGCACGACAACTCGTAGGAAATCAATTGCGCCCCCGAACGCATTGCGCCAATCATCGTATATTTGTTGTTGGATGACCAGCCGGCTAACAATATTCCAACCACTCCCAACGAGGAAACCGCCAGCAAGTAAAACACGCCGACATTGAAATCGACTACGTGCAAACCCTTGTCGAACGGAATCGCCCCAAACGTACAGATGGAAGCAATAATCACTAAATATGCCGCCAAACGGAACAAACGCGGATCCACTTTGTTGATTTTGATTAACTCCTTCAACAGGATTTTAATCATATCCGCCACTGATTGGAGTACGCCGAACGGCCCTACACGAGTCGGCCCTAAACGACATTGAAAGAAAGCACATACTTTCCGCTCTACATAAATAAGGATAAGCGCCAGCACCGCATAGACGGTTAGAATGGCTATGCCTATCAGGACAAACTCAATGAATAATGCCCATCCATCCGGTAAATAGGTGCGGAGCAATTCATCTATCCAATTGGTTACAACACTAAAATGAAACATACTGTCTTTTTAATTATTCTTAGTCGTCATTGCGAGGACAAAGTCCGAAGCAATCAAGTCTGGATTGCTTCCTGCTTCGTTCCTCGCAGTCGCAATGACGTGCATTATCTGTCTATACACGGTACAACATAATCCAACGAACCACCCAACATAATCAAATCCGCCACTTTTGTGCCTACGGCAATGTATTTCAGCGTATTAACCAAAGTCATACACGGCGAACGAAATTTCACACGATAGGGGAACTTATCTCCTTTACTATTTATATACACATCAAATTCGCCGCGAGCGCCTTCCACCCGTTGATGAAATTCTCCTTCGGGCAATTTGATAATCGCCTTGGTTTTTGCGGCATAATTTCCTCCCGGAATGTTGTCTATCAATTGTTCAATAATGTGCAATGATTCTTCAATTTCGTCCAAACGGATAATGTAACGGTCGAAAGTCAAACCGTCGGAACGAAGCACTTCCTTGAATTCGGCTTGGCGGTAGGCAGCGTAAGGTTCAATCTTGCGCACATCATTACTCCAACCCGAAGCGCGTCCCGTGGGGCCTGTGGCGCCCAACGAAATCGCTTGTTCTTTGCTTAAATAACCGACTCCTTCCATACGTCCTCGGGCAATGGGGTTGCCGGTAAACAGCAAGTGATGTTCTTTCAACATTTTACGCATATAAGGAATAAATTCTTTGACTTTCTTTTGGAAATTCGGATGAATATCGTTCATCACACCGCCGATAACGCTGTAATTCGCCATCAGCCGGCCGCCGCAAGTTTCTTCAAAAATATCCATGATTTTCTCGCGGTCGCGCATGCCGTAAACGAAAGCCGTAATCGAACCCATATCCATCGCCATACAGCCCCAACCCAAAAGGTGGGAAGCGATGCGGGTTAATTCGTCAATAATCGTCCGGATATAATGAGCACGCTCGGAAACGTCCAATTCCAAACCTTTTTCAACCGCCAAACAAAAGCCGTGGCGGGAAATCGTGCCCGAAAGATAATCCAAACGGTCGGTCAAGTGCGGAATTTGCGGATAAGTGTATGCTTCGCACATTTTCTCAATGCCGCGGTGGATATAGCCGAAATTCGGATCCACTTTCTTGATCATTTCACCGTCCAACGATACGCGCAAGTGCAATACACCATGCGTAGCGGGGTGCTGAGGTCCGAAATTGACTACATAATCTTCTTCTTCAAACAGTTTGCGGTGTTGTTCCAAGCGCTTACCTTCCAAATTGATTTCCGTGACAGGCATGTCTTCCATGTCATTCAAGTCCTCATTATCTAGCGGAATGGGATTCAACTCAGGATTGGCGTCGTAATCTTTCCGCAAGGGATAGCCTTTCCAGTCCTGACGAAGGAACAAACGACGCATATCAGGATTGTTCACAAATGTAATGCCTAAGAAATCATGCACTTCACGTTCATACAAATCCGCCGACAGCCACAAATCATGCACCGAATCAATTTCGGGAGTTTCGCGGTCGTCCGTTTGCGTTTTTAAGGTAATAATATAGGAAGGAAATGTCGTTGAAGACAAATAATAAATTACGCCCAAGCTATCGGTGTAATCCATTCCAATAATATCGGTCAAGAAATCGAACGATAGTTTGGGATTGTTTTTCAACCATTCCGCCGTTTCACGCAGTTTTTCTTTCGGAACGGAAACCGAATAGGTTTTCTCTTTTTGTTCTATGCCGGCAAAAGGAAGTTGAGCTAACAATTCATCAATCACTTTCATTGTTCGCCTCCTTTCTCTGTTTCTTTACTGTCCTTCAGGTCGTCTGCGGCTGCTACTATCGGTTGCTTCGGCAAGCGGAAAAATTCCTGCATCTTTATCTTTCTTGCCAACTGCATCATGCCGTAAATCATCGCATCGGGGCGGGGCGGACAGCCGGGAATATATACATCTACGGGAATAATTTTATCAACTCCCATGACCGTGTGATACGAAGTTTTGAACGGCCCTCCACTGATGGCGCAACTTCCGAAAGCCATCACATATTTAGGTTCTGCCATTTGGTCATAGAGGCGTTTCAATACAGGAGCCATTTTGTGGACAATCGTACCGCAACAAAAAACCACGTCAGCCTGACGTGGACTATTGCGGGTAACCTCCCAACCAAAACGCGCAAAATCGTAACGTGCCGCGCCCAAGCACATAAACTCAATACCGCAGCAACTGGTAGCGAATGTGAGTGGCCAAACCGAATTGGAACGTCCCCAATTAATCAGGTCGTCCAATTTGGCGATTGCGATATTCACGCCGTTAGCACGCAGTTCTTTTACATATTCATCGAGGTATTCATTGTCTTTGAAATCCCCGGTTTGCATGTTTTTGATTTTAATACCTTTTACTTCCATTGCAAAGCTCCTTTCTTCCAGGCGTAAGCCAAACCTAAGGTCAGGATGACAAAAAAGAATGCCATACAAGCCAAGCCTTGCGTACCCAAATCGCGCATGATCGTTGCCCACGGAAACAACAAAACGGTTTCTACGTCGAATACCAAATACAAAATAGCAAAAAGATAATATCCTACTTTGAACTGCATCCACGAAGTGCCGCGGGTAGGAATACCGCACTCATACGGCTCTCCTTTCAAGGGATTATTGGATTTCGGCGCCAACAGCCATGCGATCAGCAAGGCGGCTACTACCATAATGATTGCCGTTAATAAAACGACCAAAAATAATGCGGAATTACTCATAAGAGTGACAATTGTTAATATAAATCAGTCCCATTTTTTAATTAGAGGACAAAAGTATAAACAATTTACGTGCGAAGCAAAAAAAAATTAGGTAATATTTCATTTTTTCAAATTTTCAAAACGCACAGCGCATAATTAAATATTTTACTTACCTTTGTGCCCGATTTTTGTTGAAACCACCTGAGACAAAAAGACAAAAAAGCAATAATACAAATGAATGTGAACTTAATTGTATTAGTATGAACTTATTAGTTGAAAAACTTTCCGCAGGTAAAATTATAGAAACAGCGCAGCATGCGAAAGAGTTAGGTATATATCCGTATTTCAGAGTTATTGAAAGCGATCAGGATACGGAAGTTACGATAAATGGGAAAAAAGTATTGATGTTTGGTTCTAATGCCTATTTAGGCCTCACCAATCATCCCAAAGTAAAAGAGGCAGCGATTCAAGCCATAGAGAAATACGGTACAGGTATGGCCGGAAGTCGTTATCTCAATGGCACGTTGGACATTCATGTTGCATTGGAAAAAAAGGTTGCGGAATTTTTAGGCAAAGAAGATGCCATTATTTATTCCACCGGTTTTCAAGTAAATCTGGGTGTGATTTCTTGTTTGACAGGCCGCGAAGATTATATCCTTTGGGACGAATTAGACCATGCTTCCATCATCGAAGGACATCGTTTATCATTCTCGCAAAAGTTGAAGTTTCGTCACAACGATATGAATTCGTTGGAGCAGCAACTCCAAAAATGCGCACCGGATAAAATCAAATTGATTGTAGTCGATGGCGTTTTCAGTATGGAAGGTGATGTGACCAATCTCCCCGAAATTATACGTCTGGCAAAAAAATACAACGCCAATGTGATGGTGGATGAAGCGCACGGATTAGGCGTTTTAGGCCATCAGGGACGAGGCGTTTGCGACCATTTCGGACTCTTGCCCGAAGTCGATTTGGTGATGGCTACATTCAGCAAATCGTTGGCATCTATCGGCGGATTTATTGCCGGCTCAAAACCGGTAATCAATTATATACGCCACACTTCACGCGCCTATATTTTCAGCGCAAGCAATACGCCGGCGGCTACGGCAGCGGCATCTGCGGCGATGGATATTATGATAGACGAGCCGGAACGAATTCAACATTTATGGGATTTAACCCATTATGCACTCAAATGTTTCCGCGATATGGGTTGTGAAATCGGCAATACCTCTACCCCGATTATTCCGCTGTTTATTCGTGATAATGACATGACTTTTTCCATTACGAAAAATTTATTTGAACAAGGCGTATTTGTCAATCCGGTGGTGGCGCCGGCTGTAGCTCCCACCGACACGCTGATTCGCTTTTCGTTGATGGCTACCCATACATTCGAACAATTGGATTGTGCTTTGGAAAAGATAGAAAAATGTCTCCGTCAAGCAGGAGCGTTGCCTTCGTAATCAGCTTAATTTCAAATTAAACTCGTTCACCAAATCCACTATGACCGGATTTTTTTCGGCCATATACTTGTATATTTCTTTGCCACCGTAAGGCATTTCTTCTTTGACTTCTTCCGTAACGGAAATATCCAGCGTGATTTGGTTGTTATGTAATTGTTGGGATAAAAATTCTTTGATGTCAACCGATTTGTCTGTCAATTTCTTGTGCTGGTCGGGATTGAAAACACTGATTTTGATGTGGTTTTGATTTTCTACTAAAGGCGTGCTATTCAAAATGGTGTATTTCAAATGAGTATCCTCTTCCTTTTCGGCATACTCTTTCCATGCTTTGATTAAATCTTCTTGCGAGAATGCCGTATTTAGAACCGGTTGAGTATTGCTTTCCGTGTCTTGAGCAGAGTGGTCTGTTTCGTCCGTTTCCGATTTTTTCAAGGAAATGCGCAGTTTGCTATCTGCCTTTAATGAACCGGAAACAGCAGGCTTGGCGACGGGTATTGCCTCCTGTGACTCCTCTTCTTGCGGTTTTGCTTGCGCTTGGGGAACTGTCCGAACAGCATCAACAGCGGTTGCCGGGGCTTGCGGAATTAGCGGCTCAAGTTTTATTTTTTTTTTGTCATCAACCGTTGCTGATTGATGATTCCATTGACAGAGCCGGATAAGCAATATTTCGATAAGCAATCGCTTGTTCTTACTATACCGGTAATTCAAATCACATTCATTGCCCCACTCAAGGGTTTTATACAAAAAATCGTTGGAACATTTTTGCGCCAAGGCAATGTATTTCTGCTTGACGGCATCGCCGACTTCGAACAAGACAATGGTTTGCGGGTCTTTACACACCAATAAATCGCGAAAGAAATTAGCCAAACCGCTGACAATGTGTTGTCCATCGAATCCTTTACGCAATATCTCGTCAAGAATTAACATGCTTTGGCTTATATCGCCGGCCAGAATCACATCGGTCAAACGGAAATAATAGTCGTAATCCAATACATTCAAATTGGCAATCACCGATTGATAGGTGATATTCCCGCCTGAAAAGCTGACCACCTGGTCAAAAATGGATAAAGCATCGCGCATCCCGCCGTCCGCTTTTTGGGCAATGGTATTCAAAGCTTCTTTTTCGGCGCTCACGTTTTCGCTTTGGGCTACGTATGCCAAATGGTCAACAATATCATTGATGGTAATCCGGCTGAAATCGTAAATCTGGCACCGAGAAAGAATGGTCGGGATAATCTTATGCTTTTCGGTAGTTGCCAGAATAAATACCGCATGATGAGGCGGTTCTTCCAGCGTTTTCAGAAAAGCATTGAACGCCTGTGTGGACAACATGTGTACTTCATCAATGATATACACCTTGTAACGTCCGATTTGGGGCGGAATCCGCACCTGGTCGGTCAGCGAACGAATATCATCGACCGAGTTATTGGAGGCCGCATCCAATTCATATATATTATATGAACGGTTTTCGTTGAACGCTTTGCAGGATTCACATTCGTTACAGGCTTCACCATCCGCTTGCAGATTCAAACAATTGATTGTTTTGGCAAAAATACGCGCACAAGTGGTTTTTCCAACACCCCGCGGACCGCAAAATAAATAGGCATGCGCCAATTTATTGTTTTGAATGGCATTTTTGAGTGTGGTGGTCAGGGATTTTTGTCCAACGACCGAATGAAAGGTTGCAGGGCGGTATTTACGCGCTGATACGATGTAATTATCCATATTGAAATTTGAAAACGAGTTTACAAAGATAATGCATTTGCAGGTATTTTGTCAAGAAAAGCGGAATTTTTTAGACAAAAAAATCCAAACATATCCTTTTATTTCAAAAAAATTCATAGCTTTGCGAGATTTATAAATTTCAGATAGAAATATCTTTAAATGAAAGTGTTATGATTGAACCGGATAAACTGAGTAAGGAAGAAATTTCGGAACGTTTGGCAATAATTGTTGAGCAGGAGGCTACCGATGCCGTTAAAAACGAAGTAGATGCCCTGAAACAGGCTTTCTACAAGTTTAAACGCATTGAAATGGATGCCGCTAAAAGATTGTTTGTCGAAGCAGGGAATGCAGAAGAGGATTTCACGGCAGAAGAAGATGCTTTGGAAGAAAAATTGAAGGCATTACTCACTGTTTTCCGTGAAAAACGAGCTGCCTTAACGGCTGAACTGTCCAAACAAAAAGAAGTCAATCTGCTTACCAAACAATCCATTATCGAACGATTGAAAGAGTTAATCGACAGTAAAGACGATTTTTACAAGGTGCATGAAGAGTTCCGAAAATTGCAGCAACAGTGGAAAGACATCAAACAAGTTCCCCAAAGCGCCGTCAATGACCTTTGGAAGGATTATCAATCTTATAGCGAGAAATTTTATGATTTGTTGAAAATCAACAACGAGATGCGCGATTACGATTTCAAGAAGAATCTGGAATTGAAACAAAGTCTTTGCGAAGCCGTTGAGCGCTTGGATGAAGAGAAAGATGTGATTTCCGCTTTCTATCAATTGCAAAACCTGCATCAGGAATGGCGCGAAACAGGTCCTGTGGCACGCGAACTGCGCGAAGAACTTTGGGCGCGCTTCAAAAAAGCATCGTCGGTCATCAATAAAAAATATCAGGAGCATTTCGATGCTTTGCGGAGTTTGGAACAACAGAATCTGGAAGCCAAAACCGCTCTGTGCGAAGAAATTGAGGCTATTGATTACGCCGTTCTGACTTCATTCAAAGAATGGGATGCAAAAAACAAACTCGTTCTGGCATTGCAGGAAAAATGGAAATCCATCGGTTTTGCTCCGAAAAAACAAAATGTAAAGATTTTCGAACGATTCCGCGCCGCTTGCGATGTCTTTTTCCGTCAGAAAAGCGCATTCTACAGAAGTACCAAAGATGCGATGGAAGTGAATCTGGAAAAGAAAAAAACGCTTTGCGAACAGGCCGAAGCATTGAAAGACAGTCAGGAGTGGAAAGAAACTACCGACAAACTGATTGCCCTTCAAAAGGAATGGAAAACCATCGGTGCGGTTGCAAGAAAACATTCGGATGTCATTTGGAAACGTTTTATTGCTGCTTGTGATGCTTTCTTTGAACAGAAAAATCAACATTTTGCTTCCGCGAAAACCGAAGAAACGGAAAATCTGAAAAAGAAAAAAGAAATTATCGCTCAAATCGAAGCTTTGGATGAAGCATTGTCCGCCAACGAAGCCGTTGCCCAACTGCGCGAATACATTGCCCAATTCAATAGCGTGGGATTTGTGCCATTCAAGGAAAAAGATAAAATCCACAATACTTTCCGTGCCATTGTCGATAAACATTTCGACCGTTTGAAAGTCGATGCATCCGAACGCCGTTTGGAATCTTTTAAGTCGAATTTGAAAGACTTGGCGAGCGGCGAAAAGTCGAAGAACAAGATAATGGGTGAGCGCGAACGACTGATGCGCAGCTATGAACGGCTGAAATCCGATATTCAAACGTATGAAAACAATATCGGCTTTTTGTCCGTATCCACTAAAGGCGGCGGCGGTTTGGTTAAAGATATGCAACGTAAAATCGAAAGTTTGAAAGATGAATTGCAATTGATTGAAAAGAAAATCGGTGTCATCGACCAAAATTTAGGCATAGTAAGATAATTCATGAAAATAGGTATTCTTTCTTCCGGAGGCGATTGTCCGGGCATCAATGCAGCGATTCGCGGAGTCGGCAAAGTGGCTTTGTCCCATTACGGAATGGAAGTCATCGGCATCCAAAGCGGATTTTTGGGCTTGCTTGAAAATAATTATATACCCTTGACGGAAGCCTCCCTTTCCGGTTTATTAAGTCTTGGCGGAACTATTTTGGGCACATCCCGTGAAAAACCATTCAAAAAATTGTTGAATGGGGAAACAGACCAAAAACCGCAAATCATTTTAGACCATTACAACGATTTGGGTTTGGATTGCTTAGTCTGCATCGGCGGGAATGGTACGCAAAAAACCGCCCATAAATTGGCGCAGTTGGGCCTCCATGTCATTGGTATTCCCAAAACTATCGACAACGATGTGTGGGGAACAGATAGAACTTTCGGCTTCTACACGGCAGTAGATATTGCTACCGAAGCCATTGATCGGCTACATTCAACAGCCAATTCGTTGAAACGGGTCATGGTTATCGAACTCATGGGACACAAGGCCGGTTGGATTACGCTTTATGCGGGAATGGCGGGCGGTGCGGACGTGATTTTACTTCCTGAATTGGGCTACAATATAAATAAGGTAACGGAAGCCATTTTGAACCGGGCTGCCAAAGGCAAACCTTATTCGATAGTGGCAGTCGGCGAAGGCCTGAAAATTGATGATAAACGCATCGAGAAAATAACGGGCATCGAAACGCGGAAAACCATTTTGGGCTATGTGCAGCGCGGAGGCAGTCCCTCGGCTTATGACCGGAATTTGGCTACGCGCTTGAGCGGTCATGCCATTGAATTGATTGCAGAAAAGCACTTTGGACGCATGGTTTCGTTGCAAGACGGTCATATAACCTCTATTCCTTTAAAAGAAGTGGCCGGAAAACTGAAATTAGTTCCTTCCGACCACGACTTGATTATTCAAGGCAAACGAATGGGTATTTCGTTTGGAATCTGATGTTTACACAATGCCTTGCGCCATCATGGCGCGGGCAACTTTCATAAATCCTGCGATATTCGCTCCTTTTACATAATGAATATAACCATCGGCTTGTTTGCCGTACATCACGCATTGTTCGTGAATGGCGTTCATAATTTGATGCAATTGGGTATCCACTTCTTCTGCTGTCCATAGCAGGTGCATGGCATTTTGAGTCATTTCCAAGCCTGAAGTGGCTACACCTCCGGCGTTGACTGCTTTGCCCGGGGCGAATAAAATGCCTTTTTCAATCATGTAATCAACTGCTTCTGCCGTACAGCCCATGTTGGAAATTTCGGCCACGCAAGTTACTCCGTTGTCAATCAATATTTTAGCATCGTTCTCGTCCAGTTCATTTTGAATGGCGCAGGGTAAGGCAATGTCCACTTTTTGTTGCCACGGGCGTTGATTGGGAAAAAATTCTACTCCGTATTTTTCGGCATACGGAGCAACAATATCTTCGCCCGAAGCGCGGAGTTCGAGCATAAAATCGATTTTTTCGCCTGAAATGCCGTTCGGGTCAAATACATAGCCGTCGGGGCCGGAGATGGTAACCACTTTCCCTCCCAATTCGGTTGCTTTCAAGGCTGCGCCCCAAGCCACGTTTCCAAAGCCGGAAATAGCAATGGTTTTGCCTTTGAGGGTCAAGCCTTTTTCTTTCAGCATGTTTACTACGAAGTAAATGCCTCCAAATCCGGTAGCTTCGGGACGAACGAGCGAGCCGCCGTAATCCAAGCCTTTACCGGTAAAAGTACCCGTATTTTCGCGTGCTAACTTCTTGTACATGCCGTACATATAGCCGATTTCGCGGGCACCGACCCCGATGTCGCCGGCGGGAACATCCGTATCCGGTCCGATGTGGCGCCATAATTCCAAGATAAAAGCTTGGCAAAACCGCATCACTTCAGCATTGGATTTTCCGCGGATGCTGAAATCCGAGCCGCCTTTGCCGCCACCCATGGGAAGAGTGGTTAAGGCGTTTTTGAAGGTTTGTTCAAATCCCAGAAATTTGAGTGTGGACAGCGTTACGGATGCGTGAAAGCGGATGCCGCCTTTATATGGTCCGATAGCATTGTTGAATTGTACACGATAGCCCAAATTGACTTGCACATTTCCTTGGTCATCCACCCAAGGCACTTTGAAGGTGAAAATGCGGTCCGGTTCGACTAAACGTTCGATAATTGCGGCCTTTTCGAACTCGGGATGTTCATTGTAAACATCTTCAATAGAAGAAAGGACTTCTTTTACGGCTTGCAAATATTCAGCTTCGCCGGGGTGTTTTGCTTCAAGAGATTGAAGAATCAGTTCCGTTTTCATATATTAAAAAATTTAGAGAATAAATTATATAATAAAATGTCAGCTTTGTACCTGTTTGTCTTTGTTTTACAAGGCAAAATTAGGCAATTAAACTGATTCGGACAATGATTCGTTGGCAAAATGTATGAAAATAAAGAAAATTTAATATTGCGGTAATGAAATTTTTAACAATAAATATTTGTGTATATAGATTTGTATCCCTACATTTGCATCACACTATCAAGAGAGATAGTCTATCATTTGAAATATTAGCCGCATGTAGTCGATTGGAAAACTCATCAAATTTTATGCAAATTCCGAGACAAGCTACTACCGGGAATGGCGGGCCGCAGCCTTCGGGCTATGCATTGCACAGCGGATTACAAATACGGTAGGGCGCTCAAATCCTGTCATACGGAGTTTTTTACATCCGCTGTGCGGCTTTTTATATGGGGGTTTCGGGTAACCGGAATCCCTTTTTTGTGCGTACTGTATTTCTAATAATTTCTACCACTTTACCCAAGTCATTTTCCGTCAACAGCGAACCGGAAGGCAGACATAATCCTTTTTCAAACAGCGATTCGCTGACTTTTTCCCCGTAATACGGATAATCATCGAAAATGGGTTGCAAGTGCATGGGTTTCCACAGTGGACGTGATTCGATATTGGCTGTCTCCAATGCGTTTTGTAAATCTTCGCGGGTAACGCCACCGGTTTTTTCCGGATCAACTACAATGGTTGTCAGCCAATAATTGGATTGAAAATCCGGCGTGGGTTCGGTCTGAAAACTAATCCCTTCGATATCGGATACATGTTCCCGGTAATATTGATTGTTTTTTCTGCGCTGTTCAACTCGTTGGGAAAGCACCTGCATTTGTCCTCTGCCTACTCCCGCCACAATGTTACTCATCCGGTAGTTGTATCCAATATAAGAATGTTGGTAATGAGGTGCGGCATCACGAGCTTGCGTAGCCAAGAAACGAGCTTTTCGGATATGTTCTTCGTTTTGGGAAACCAAGGCTCCTCCTCCGGAAGTGGTGATGATTTTATTTCCATTGAAAGACAATGCAGCCAATTCTCCGAAGGTTCCGCAAGGCGTTCCGTTCAATTGAGAGCCCAAGGCTTCTGCGGCATCTTCCAGAATCGGGATTTCGTATTTTTGGGAAATCGCTATGATCTCGTTCATTTTTGCAGGCATTCCGTACAGGTGCACAGGAATGATCGCTTTGGGCTTTTTTCGTTTAGCGATGCGATGTAGAATGGCCTGTTCGAGGTATTCGGGCGACATGTTCCAAGTGTCTTTTTCACTGTCAACAAAAATGGGCGTTGCCTTTTGGTAACGAATGGGATTGGTGGTTGCCGAAAAAGTGAAACTCTGACACAAGACTTCGTCTCCTTCCTGCACGTCTAACAGGATTAATCCAAGATGCAAAGCAGCAGTTCCGGCAGTCAATGCCGCTACATGCGAGTGATTGCCCAGAAAAGTTTCCAAATCTTTTTCAAAACCATCAACGTTGGGACCCAACGGGGCTATCCAATTGGTATCGAAGGCTTCCTGGATGAAGGATTGTTCTTGGCCTCCCATGTGAGCTAAGGAGAGCCAGATACGATTATTTTCCATTTTATTAATTTTATACGATTAGAGAATATTCTCTCAAATAAAATAATTCTCCATGTCCGGGATAAACGATAGAATTCAAAGAGAACCTATTTAAAATGTCATTCACGCTTTTTTTGAATTTTTCGAGTGATCCGTTTTTTTTAGGAATGACCGGTTTATATTGCATGATAGTATCACCGGTAAAAAGATTATTTTCTATTGAGAAACAAATAGAGCCGTCACTATGTCCGGGAGTTGAAATAAAATGAATAGTATATCCATCCCATTTTAAAACATAACCTATATCTTCAAGAACAATATCTACTCTTTTCACTGCATATTCATAATCAGGATTGTCGTAGTAAAATTGAAAATACATTCTACCTTCTTTCGGAAGGGCATCTTTGCATATCTGGGAGCAAATTATTTTAGAAGAATTATATTTATCTATTAAAGTGTTACATCCCCATGTATGATCCGTATGTTCATGTGTCAATAGAATGTAATCCAAATTCAGTTTGTTTTTATCGACATATTCTATCACTTCTTTACAATTTTCTGTTCCCGGATCAACGATGATACAATTATGCGTTGTGTTATCATGTATAATATAACAGTTAGATGTCATTAACTCATTGATAAATCTTTCTATTACCAGCATATTTCTATTAAAATCTTGGGATTGTCGAAGATACTATATATTACAACTCATTTAAACCCAATATCTGACAATCTGCAATATTAAGCAATATGGTTCCATAAGTAAATCCGGCACCAATTGCATTCATTAAAATAGTATCATTCTCGTGGATTAGTTCTTTATTTTCCACCATTGTTAAGGGGATTGAGACCCCTGACGTATTACCATATTTATGAATTGAACGTAAAAGTTTCTCCGGATTGGCTTTCAATTTTTTTGCTATATATTCAGTCATAAGTTTGTTAGCTTGATGAAATGCATATTTATCAACATCATCTATGCTGACATTAGCAAAAGCAAGTAGCCTTTTTACATCTTTGGGTAATTCGGAAATAGCAAAACTAAATACATCCACACCATTCATAACAATCTGTTCAAGATTTCTTTTACTTCCATCCTCGTATTCTGTTTGCTGAAGGGTTTCACAAGAACTCATTATTCGACTGCCTCCGGCCGGAATGATAACTGAGTCAAAATAGGCGCCATCCGTATTCATAGAAAACCAACTTTCTCCATATTGTTCACCTTTAGTTATTAGAGAAGCGATACCTCCATCTCCAAATAGCAAACCAGTTGACTTATCATTCAAGGAAGTCATTTTAGACAATGTATCGCCAACGAGTACTAAAACATTATTAATATTGGGTAGTTGAAGGAAGGTATATGCCATTAATAGACCATGAACAAATCCGGAACATGACATATTTATATCATAAACAATCGTTGTTTTACTTAAGCCTAATTTATTTTGCAAAACAATAGACATTCCGGGTGTCTTATAATCAGGCGTTTGACTTATAAACAACAACACATCTATATCATCCCGATTGATATCTGTTTTCTCAAATAATTGGCATGCAGCATCATAGCATAAATCTGAAGCGCATTTATTTTTATCAATAAAACGCCTCTCTTCAACACCCGTTGTTTCAATAAACTTTTCAATTTGTTCTTTTGGAAAAAAATCGGTGAGAGAATTTGTTTTAACTATTTTTTTAGGAACTGTTGCGCTAATGGCTTTAATTCCTATGTTTTTAAATTTAATTAATCCCATAATTATTTATATTAGAGTACGTCCCCCATCAATAACCAGGTTTATCCCGGTTACCCATCTCGATGCATCTGAAAGTAAATATATTGCTCCGTAAGCTATATCTTCCGGTGTACCAACACTTTTAAGGGGATATTGATCAGGCATCGCATTGTTAAATTGTTCGCCAGAAAAAATAGTATCCGACAATTCAAATATTTTTGTTGGTATTAGACCCGGATTAATACTATTTACACGAGAACCTTGATTGGCAAGCTCAAGAGCCGCACTCTTCACAAACCCGTTAATAGCTCCTTTGCTTGCAGAATAAGAAGAATGTCCTGTATAAGAAACATAAACACCAGTTATTGAGGAAATAAAAATAATAGAGGACTTTTTTTGGAGTTTCTTTTTTTTAATCAGTAAAGATGTTAGAAGAATTGGAGCAATAGTGTTAACATTTAGAATTTCTTCTATCAAATCTCTATTGATAAATTTCACTGCACAGATCTTTGGTATTCCTGCACTATGCACACAACCGTTTATCTCGGGTATTTCTGTCACTAATCGTTCAATTTCCTCTTGTTTCGATAAATCTGCCTGAATGGCAATATGCCCTTCCGTTTCTAAGAGGTTAAGCGTTTCGTGCAATCGCTCCAAATTTCGTCCACTAAGAATAAGCTTAGCCCCTAATTTAGAGCACTCAATAGCGATACCTCTTCCTATACCAGAAGAGGCGCCGGTAATTAATATTGTTTTCCCCTCAAGAGAAAATGGATTATTCATTACTTTGCATTAGCGTTATTGAATAAATCTTCAATCGTATTGCTTGACCGAAGATCCGCTCCGGTAATCCTTTTCCCTAATTTTTCATCCACAATGGAAATTACAGATAAGGATGTTAACGATCCCCATTCTTCCAAATCTTTAAAAACAGTATCAGAGGCAAATTGCTCAATAGGTGTTTCTTCAAATTGTTCTGCAAATTCTTGCACAAATTCATTCAGTGTCATAATTTTAAATTTTTTATTGATTAATATTTATATATGCAGGAAGTTCCCACAAAGTTGTTACTGTCAAATCAGGATACATACGGGCAACTATTTTTTGTAAGGTATCATCTGGTCCAACTTCATAAAAATGAGTTACCCCATCACGAACCATGTTGTGAACCATACTCGTCCAAAGAACAGGGTGAGTAATGTGATCAATAAGATTTTCTTTAATTTTTACGGGATCTGTATGAACTTCTCCGTCCACGCATTGATAGATGGGATATATCGGCGTTCTAAATTCAGTCTTTTTGATAATCTCCCCTAACTCAATTTTGGCTTCTTCCATATATGGAGAATGAAAAGAGCCTCCAATGGCCAATGGAACCGCTTTTTTTGCGCCTTCTGCTTTAAATGTTTTACAGGCTATACGTACTCCATTTTTTGAACCTGTGATAACAACCTGCCCGGGGCCATTATAATTAGCAAAATAAATGGGTTCTCCGGACTCTTCCGAGATTTCCTGTAATCTTTTCTGGATGTATTCATCGGGAAAGCCAATAACAGCGCCCATTGCCGTTTCAAATTTTTCGCAAACTTTTTGAGCGATTAAAGCTCTGTTTAATACGAGATTTAATCCATCTTCAAATGAGATGGTTTTGTTAACTACCAAGGCTGCAAATTCTCCCAGAGAATGTCCGGAAACGACATCCGGCGTAATATCATTTTGCGTTAAAGCAAGAACAACTTCATAGAGAAATACAGCAGGTTGTGTGTTTTTTGTCTCCATCAATTCAAGTTCATCTCCCCAAAACATGACATCGGTTATTCGTCTGCCAAGAAAATCATTCGCTTGCTCAAACATCTCTTTGGCTTTTGGAAAATTGTCGTACAACTCCTTACCCATTCCTTGTCTCTGACAACCTTGCCCCGGAAATATAAATGCTTTCATTGAATTTTGTTGTTTTTTAATTATAAATAAACTAATCGTGCCGGATTTCCATGAACGGTAGTTCCTTCTTTCACACGTTTTATAACGAAACTTGCAGCGCCAACCGTTGCGTTATCTTCCACAACTACTTTATGATTAAGAATAGCGCGACTATGAAGAGTAACATTATTTCCTATTTTAACTCCACCAATGCATAAACTACCTATATCAAAACGGGTATAATCACCAACAATGACATCATGCCCAATAACAGCAAGAGATTGTATAAATGCAAAATCTCCAACAAAAGCATGAGAACCTATTTGTGCATAAGGAAAAACAAGAGCACCTATTCCTATTTTAGCCGTTGGGTTTATTAGTGCCGTTGGATGTATAAGAGACAAGAATTTTCCACCTTTTTCGCTAATGATTTCTATGCAATGTTTTTTTATGGAAACACTTCCTATTGAACAGATAAAGAAGTCATTTTCTTCGATGCAATAGTTTTTAAGATCATGTAAAATTGGAGGATAATAGTTGCCGAATTCGTCTAAGGCATTTATATTGTCATCTAAAAAACCTTTAACTATAAAATCTGTATTGTATCCTCGACATTGAATAGCCAAATCATATACTTCGCGCCCCATTCCTCCGGCGCCAATTATTATGAGATTTTTCATAAATTATTTTAAGTATTACCATTAAAAGGAACCATCGAAGTAATGTCTCCCTCTTTGTATATGCCTTCTTTGGTTATTATTTTTTTTAGTGTAAGAAAAATTACTTTTACATCTATTTTAAATGATAGATTATCGACATACCATACATCGTATTCAAATTTCTGTTTCCGGGATATGGCATTGCGCCCACCCTCACATTATTTATAATTTATTCACAAGCGCTTCTTTTTAAACCTATCTGAAAATTCTGATTCTGCCATCAGTATTACTTTAGCAGGAATTTTATATCTATCTAATTTATCAGAACAAAAAGTAGCAATTCTCTTTTTTGCTTCAGAGGACTTAATGTCGCCATTGAACAATACTTTTGCAACTACTATTTGGCCTATTATTGGATTGGTTTCACCAAATACAATACAGTCCATAATTTCAGGCATTTGAAAAAGGACAGACTCAACTTCAGATGGCAATACTTTTTCACCACCGACATTGATCATTTCTTTATTTCGTCCAACGATTTTCATATACCCATCATTGGTTTGTTCTACCAAATCTCCGGTTTTAAACCACCCATCTTCAGTAAAACGTTCCATAGATGAATTTAAATAACCTAATATTTGCGTCTTACTCCGCATCCATAGCTCATTATCCACTATTTTATAATCAGTATTAGGATCGTCTATTTTCAAATAAGTACTATCTGAAGATTTGCTGGAAGTTCCTGTAATTCCTGTTTCGCTTGTTCCAAATGTCTGGAGGAACTTAACTCTCGAAAAAGTTTCTTTCAGTTTATGCAACAAACTTTCCGGCATTGGTTCCGTACCATACGTAATCATTCGCAAACTCGACAAATCATATTTTAAATGTGATTCACTAATCAATATTAAATTTAAAAAAGTAGGAGAGGCGGGTAGCACATTAACTTTATATTTTTCAATTAAACGACAAACACTATCGGGGTTCCGATCCAATGGGAAGACCATTGTAATTCCTGTTGCAACGCAACTAAGCATAGTATTAAGTCCGCCGATATGGTCAAACATTAAAAAAATAAGAAAGACTAATTTCTTTCCTTTTCTATTTTTATAGGAATCAATCAAGTTGTTCAGATTATGTATCATGGCTTTGGGCGCCCCTGTTGATCCACTACTGAAAAGGATCAAACCTGATTTTCCTTCATTTTGAAGTTGTGAAACTAAAAAATGGCTTTTATCCACATTCTCCCTTTTAACTATTTGCAGATTACTATCTTTAATTTTAATTACATAATCACAACCGGAAACAGATAATCTATCATTGATTTCGGATTCTATTTTTGTGGTTATCGGAACAATAATATTACCATTCCGATAAAGGGCAAAGAATAATGCAATAGATTCAAAATTATAATCCGATACAATAGCTACAATATTTCCTTGTGCTACATTTTCTTGCAATTGTAGGTAGTATTGATAAATAGTTGTTGATAAATGTGTATAACTATACTCTTGATCATTGAAAATGATTGCAGTTTGGTCTCCTTGTGATGCTATTTGCTCAAATACCCAATTATCCATTTTTATATCTATAATTAATGAATGCCACCTAAATAAATAATTTGCCCGGTAATAAAATTACTTTCAGGCGCTATAAAGAAATTAATTACATTCAATACGTCCTCAAATTTTCCTAGACGTTTGATGCTTTGTTTTTCAAGTAATTCGTGTATTTTATTTTCCGGAACATTTTTTATCAAATCGGTAGATATCGGAGTTGGGCCAATAGCATTAACAGTAACGCCACTATTTCCTATTTCAGCAGCTAAAACACGTGTTAATTGTTCCACTGCTGCTTTGCTTGAAGAATATACAAGCTCTCCTTCTAAGTTGAGAGGAACAGCTACAGTTGTATAGTTTATAATACGTCCGGATTTTTGCCGCATCATTATTTTCCCCACTTCACGACTTAATAAAAATGTCCCATAAAAATTAGTCTCTATAAGTTTTTGTACGGTAGAATAAGGTGTCAACAGAAAATGATTCATAGATGCAGCACCTGCATTATTGATCAAAATATCAATGCGCTTGTGTGCTTTATAAACCGTTCTCACCATACTCACAACACCTTCTTCATCAGCTACGCTAATAGAAAAATGAATGTAGTTGGGATGTTCTATAGAACCATTACGCCGACTACATCCGTACACAATATCACCTTGAGTTAAGAAATATTCTGCAAGATCCTTTCCTAAACCCTTTCGAGTTCCTGTGATTATAATAACCCTATTCATTTTCTTCTACTCCAAGCTGTTTTGCAATAGAGCTACAGAGGGAGCCAACTGATCTAAACGGACTTATGCGACCAGACATTGCGTTTTCAGAAGCAAGTGATATTTCAACATCTTCATCCAAAAAAGCCGTCTCAATATCCACAATAAGATTTACCAAGCCAACAGAATCAAGGATCCGACTTGACCCGATGAGTGGTGTGTGTTTCGTAATTTCAACCTGAAGATTATTACTTTCACAATAATCATTTAATAAATCTATTACAATCTTTTCTACTTCTTGTTTTGTCATAATGTATATTAATTTGTATTTTTAGAACTTGATAATCATCTATTCTATATCACATCTAAATTTATCAATGGAAAAAACCTCTTTTGTTGTATAATGTCCTTCAAAAGATAAAATAACTTTTTGCTAAACATCTTCATTCATTTCATGTGTTTTGTATATCTATATCTTAATTTTCATGTCTATTATATGCCACAATTATTTCATCATACGCTTTATCTACTATAAAACATTGTGATAAATAGTTATATCCGTTTTCACCCATTTGCTTTCTTAATGTTGTATTATAATATAGTTTATCAAAGTTTAATGATAATCCCTCTATGTCTATTGATAAAGACCATAAACCACATTGCCCTTTATCAAGCAGGTACTCTCCATAGTCAGTGATTGGATCAATAGCAGCTAATACAGGAAGTTTTGCATTAAAATATGCTAATGTTTTGGATGGAATATTGGGTGTTGGAACTTTAGGGTGCAAAGAAATAAACCCTATATCACACACTTTCAACAAATCATCAAAGTCTTCCTGCGGAAGACCCTCCATAAAACGAACATTTGAAAGTTGCATTTCTCCGGCTGTTCTTTTTAATGTGTTTTTCTCAGTTCCGTTTCCCACGAACAAAAACAATGCATCTTTAAGCGTTCTTTTTTGACCGGCTAATTGAAGAAGTATATTTAGATTTTGAGGAATTCCCATATTACCTCCATATATTACGATAAACCGATTTTCAAGGTCATATTTTTTCTTAATATTTTCATCTGGATTTGTATATTTATCCAAATAAGCCCAATTAGGTAATAATCTTAATTTTGAATCTGTAAGATATGAATTTCTTTCTTTGATAAAACTTATATTTTTAGGAGACATACACCCTATAAAATCAGCCGTTTTATACAATTTTTTTTCAATAGCTCTAAAATAGCCATATATCAATTTATATTTATCTAAACCTATAAATTTTGCACCTTCAGGATAAATATCCCTCAATATAAGATAAAAAATACTGCCTTTATTTTTATTCTTTAAATATCTTACAGGTTTACAAAATCCCAATGGAGGGGTTGTCATCAAAATTAAATCAAAATGTTCGTCTTTTAATTCTTTTTTCATGCTTTTCAAACACAAGTATGGAAAAATTAAATTAGCTATTCCTTTGCGAATTATACCTATGCTCAACATGGGCAAGGATTTAAAATACAAAACCCTTAATCCTTTCTCAATTTTAACTAATTCACTTTTCCCATCATACGTTGGATTTATCACACAAACCTCATGCCCTTTATTAACAAGTTCATGGATAAGACTGCCATACAGTGCTGATTTGTGATTGCCTAATGTCAAAAATGCTATTTTCATTTATTTATTTTTTATTCTCCCCAAACAACTCGTTTTATATAGTCGGTATAAGACAAAATAATACGCACCACTTTATCACTTACATTCGGCATCGAATAATCGGAAACCGGTCGAAAATTTCGTCCATCTTCTATCTTTTGGTCTTGCAATTGAACCAAGCCTTGCATGACTCTTTCCGGATTCAAACCAACCATCATAACTGATGCTTCTTCCATCGCTTCCGGTCGTTCGTGCGCTTCCCGAATATTAAGCGCCCGGAAATTTAGAATAGATGACTCTTCGCTAATCGTTCCACTATCAGACAAAACCGTTTTAGCATCTATCTGTAAAGCCAGGTAATCACTCAAACCCATTGGTTTCATTAATTTGACTTGTTCGTTAAATTGAACATTATGCTTTTCTATCATCTTTCGTGTTCTCGGATGCGTGGAAACAACAATTGGCAGCTGATAGGTTTCCGCTATCTGGTTCAAGACGTTGACCAAATTGAAAAAATGCGTTTCCGAGGCAATATTTTCTTCGCGATGCGCCGAAACAACAAAATAGTTACCTTTTTTTAGTGAAAGTTGTTTTAATATTTCTGATTTTTCTACTTTAGGCAAATAATTTGTCAATACCTCATACATGGGACTACCTGTTTTGATAATTCTGTCCGGTCGTAATCCTTCAGAAAGTAAATATTCGCGAGCAATATCACTGTATGTAAGGTTTATATCCGAAATATGATCAACTATTTTGCGATTACTTTCTTCCGGAACTCGTTGGTCAAAACAACGGTTCCCTGCTTCCATATGAAATATCGGAATATGTCGTTTTTTTGCAGCAATGGCGCATAAACAGGAGTTTGTATCTCCCAAGACCAAAAACGCATCGGGATTTTCTTTCTCCAAAACAGGATCTATGTTTATCAATATCTGCCCTGCCGTTTCCGTAGCATTTTTCCCTGCGGCATTCAAAAAATAATCCGGCTTTCTCAAACTTAAATCTTCAAAAAAGACCTCATTCAATTCATAATCATAATTTTGTCCGGTGTGTACCAATACATGATCAATGGCCGGAGAAGCGTCTAATTTTTGAAGTACACAAGCCAAACGGATAATTTCCGGGCGAGTACCTACAACTGTCAGAACTTTTAATTTTTTCATTTTTTCTTATACGGTTTCAAAATAAGTATCTCCATCTTCCGGATTATACCACTCGTTAATCCAGAACTGCGTGTATAATTCCTCACTTCCAATATTTTTTATGTTATGGGTAAACCAAACAGGCATATCCACATAAGCGGGTTCGGTTCCATCCAAATCAAAATTCAGAATTTCCGTACTTCCTATCTTCCTTAGTTGAATAAGCGCTTTCCCTTTTATCACCGTAAACCGTTCTATTTTCCGGGTATGGTAATGATTTCCACGGGTAATTTCCGGTACGGTTGTAGAAAAGGAGACTTGCCCGCCGACACCCAATTTAATGGTTTCCACAAAAACGCCACGCGGATCAGCATGTTGGACTAATTTGACACATCGGGGAGGTATATACGACCGAAAAGTGTTGAACAAATTAATATCATTTTTGTCTTTTAAAACCGGGATTATTCCCTGTTCAAAATAGAGCGTTTTAAATTCCTCAAACAGAGAAAGAATATCTGTTACCTTTCGCTCAAAATCAGCGGGAACTTCGACTCTGGAAATCCCTTTATTTTCAAATTGGTTGATGATAAACCGACAAAGCGAGCCGACATAAATCAGCTTTACTTCACTGCCGGTAATTACCTGAGGCTGTTCTCCGTTTACCAATTTATGGGCAAACGTGGCTATAAATGTATTGTAATTGGGTTGTGAAAATTCCCCATAGACATTGGGTATGACCAAGCCGGTAAAGCCTGCGGCGTTTCGGTTAGCCCATTCTTCCAACAGCTGCCTGCCTTTTTGTTTGGATTGTCCGTAAAGGTTTTCAAGTGTTTCCTGCGTTGAGGAACTGAAAAGTACATGAGGTTTTACAGCCTCGGATTCCATTGCTTGAATCAATTTAATAACCAATTCAATATTCGTATCATAGATTACTTGTTGATTTTCATAACGATTCATAGCTGCCAAATGAACAATCACATCGCATTGTTTGACAAACGAGCGCAACAATGAAAAGTCTTCAAAATAAGCATCTTCAAAGGAAATGTGTTCGTATAAATCGGGCGTTAATCCCAATACATTATATAAATGTGTACCGACAAATCCGGCTTGTCCGGTTATTCCTACTCGTATCATAAGCCTAAATCTTGACGGATAAATTCCAATTTCAACAACAGTTGTTCCATTCCTTTTACGTCCAAACGAAAAGTGTTGTGCGAGTGATAATCTTCTATTTGGGCGATATCTTCATCGCCTTTGCTGAAATAGTTGTCATAATTCAAATCCCGAACATCACAGGGAATACGGTAATAATTGCCCATATCAATTGATTTTGCCATTTCTTCGCGGGTGACAAGTGTTTCGTAAAGTTTTTCACCGTGTCGCGTTCCTATTACCTTAATAGTCTGTGGCGATTGATACAGATTGATTACGGCTTGTGCCAAGTCCTTTATCGTTGCGGCAGGCGCTTTCTGAACAAATAAATCGCCGTTTTCGCCGTGTTGCCAAGCATAAATCACCAGATCAACCGCATCGTCCAAGGTCATCATAAACCGAGTCATATTCGGATCGGTAACCGTTAAATCTTTTCCGTCTCTCAGTTGTTCCACGAACAGGGGAATTACTGACCCTCGCGAGGCCATTACGTTTCCGTAGCGTGTGCAACAAATGGTGGTTGATGCATCTTTCCCCAATGCACGACCTTTGGCTATTGCCACCTTTTCCATCATGGATTTACTGATACCCATCGCATTGATCGGATAGGCAGCTTTGTCGGTGGAAAGGATAACAACCTTTTTCACGCCCTGCTGAATTGCGGCATCCAACACATTTTCGGTACCCAGCACATTGGTTCTGACTGCTTGCATCGGGAAAAATTCGCAGGAAGGCACTTGCTTGAGGGCTGCAGCATGAAAAACAAAATCAACGCCTCGCATGACTTCGTCAACAGAACGCTTATCCCGAACATCGCCAATATAGAATTTCACTTTCGGATTTTGCAGGCGATGACGCATGTCATCCTGTTTTTTTTCATCGCGAGAGAAAATACGAATTTCCTTGATGTCGAAATCCAAGAAACGATTGAGGACGGCATTGCCGAAAGAACCGGTGCCACCGGTGATGAGAAGTGTTTTGTTATTAAATATGGACATATTTATTTGTTTAAGGTATTTCTTTCAATATGTGACAAATAAGAAATAGCAGCTGCTAATTCAGAATATTGATATGCTGTATCAATAGCCTTATCCGATATTTCCCTTTTCTTATCTATACTTAAAGAGTTAATTTTATCAATAATTTGGTATAATTCATCTTTATTTCCTGCTTCACATAGGAAGCCGTTAATACCATCAATAATAATACCATCCATACCTTCATTTCTTGAAGCAACAACAATACATCCCTGCAACATAGCTTCTAAATAAACTAATCCAAAAACTTCATTCTTGCTTATCATCACGAAACAATCAGCCAATTTCATTAGTTTAAACACTTTATCGCGAGCCATCCTACTATGAACTGTAATGTATTTTTCATTATTCGTTTTATGAATCTTTTTCAATAATGTATTTTTCATTGCACCATCACCAACGAATGTCAATTCAATTTTTTCATTATTGGTTTTATTATGCATGATAATAGTATCTAATAATACGTCGGGATATTTCCGTTCTATTAACATTCCAACATATAGAATAGTATGTATCTTTTGATTGAAAGTACGTTCTTGAATAGAATTTTCAACAATAGGAATCCCTGAATAACAAATAAAACTATTATTTGGCACCCAAAATTTTGCTTCAAATTCTTTTTGCATAGAGACTGAACGAAAGCCTATTACATCTATTTCTTTTAGTAATTCTATATATTTTTCACTCTTCATTATGTATTGTAAGCCATGAAAAACTAAAACCCCTTTTGTTTTGTAATATTTTTTCAGTAAGCATACCAACGGTAATTGAGGCTCTTCCCAATGTCCAAATACAACATCAGGCGCAAATGATTTTTCGTATAGCTTGGCTTTGGTCTTTTCATATAATCGATTTATTGTTTTTTGTGAGCAAAAAGAATGTGGAACTGTTTTTTTCATAACAAAGCGAGAAACTTTAACACCATCTATTTCATAGTCAGCGGTCAATAATCGCTTATTAGTTATAGCAGCCCCAGATTTCTTTTCCAACCAACCAACAAAAAACTTTGATATCAAATAAAATAGTTTAGGAAACTCGCTTTTATTATAAACAACATAAACTTTATGTCCCATATTAACCCATTCTTTGGCAAAATAATGGACGACTTTTGTGCTGTTAATATTTGTCCCAGAAGAGGTATAAATAGGCGTTAATATTAAGATATTCAAAATTGAAAGTATATGGGATTGAACAATAAGTTAGTTTTTCTTTTATAAAATCTTGAAAGTAAAAACATCATCCATGTGCTTATACAAATTGATTCGCCTAACATAATAAAATGAGTATAACCGTTCCTTAACAAGGGTAATACTCCTTTTTGATAATAAATCGGATAGTGAACGGTAACATTCTTTACTTCTTTCTTAAAATGTTTAAGATTGGAATAATCCATCTTCTTTACATCTAAATACTTGTCGCCAAATACGAAATCACAAGACAATTGCTGATCCATCAACATGAAAATATTTGTCCGATAATGTTGAGCATAGTTATACATGAGGCATATTTTTTTCATTTGATTGTAATCTTTTTGTATTTTAATTTATATAACTACCTTTTCCAAATTTCTTGTAATGCCTCAGTTGTATAATATCTTAACAACCCACCATGAGGTGTAAATGTCATTTCTCCAAAAAATACCTTATCTCCGGTATCGTATAAATCCACTCTCACAAAATCAAATTCTGTTGAAAGTATGCATGCATAGTCTATCATTTTTTCAAGATTTTTAGGTTTAGGAATGTTTTTATCATGTTTGTATATGTCTTTCAATAAATCAAGTTTTTCCCAATTTAAACTATATGTATATAATTTATATGAATGCCCTTCCCTTTCAGAAACGACAAGGATATGATGCGGTTCGCCATTTATACACATAAATTTATAATCGGTTGGCAAATCAAAATATTCATCTTTTATTAATTCCTCTCCAATAATACATTTTTCAATCTTGCTATAATGTGGCTCGGCTACAGCAAATTTTGTTATTTCCATCCAAGAATTTAATTGTGATTTTACTTCTTGAAAATCTAATTGTCCTTTATCAAAACAAATGACATTCATGCCACAGCCAAAATTACACTTTAATACAAATTGGTCAGGCAATTCGTCAAAATTTATTTGATATACTTTGTCCCAATGTCCGTATAATTTAGTTAAAATATGGGATAATCCCTTTTCTGCAACAAATGATCTTACAGCATACTTATCTGCCAATTGGGCATAATCATTTATTTTCCCTGATACAATTTTTGAAATAATAAACTCACTTAAATTAGTTGGATTTTTCAAATTAGGCAAACGACCTCTGTTATGAAAATAGCTCAAGTTTAAATAAAAGGTGGGCGAGATCTTACAAGCTATAGAAGCCCAAAATCTGTTAATGTTATTTTTTATATTCATATTTATTTAATAAAAACTTCTTACTAATAATTAAAATAGCCAAGAAAGCAAAATTGAAATTTAGTTTTGTCATCAAAAATCCTCCGGATGTTATCGAGTAAAAAATTAAGAATAGACAAAGACTCGCATAAAAAGATAAATAAGAATTATATTTTAGGAGCTTAAATGACTTAATCAATAATGTGATATATAATGTGATCATTGATATCCCCCCTAACAAACCCATACATGAAAAAGCGCCAATAATAGCATTATGAGCAGAAGAAGTGGTATCCGTAGGATCTAACAAAAACCAATCTCCAAAAAGTGGATTATTCACAAATTGTTCAATTGCTTGAACAAAAATCTTATCTCTTCCTCCTGTATCAAATTCATGCACAGTCAAATCCATACGGCCCATTAAAGTTGGAAATTCAGTACTTAACAAATCAATAATTACATTCTCATAAAAGAACCCCAGCATAACAAAAATCAATATCATTATTATTGTTTTTAAATTACCTCGTGTTAATAAATAGCAAAACAATACAATAAGTAAAGAAACGAATGGCCCTCTACTGGCTGCAAAACCAACAGCGTATAAACCTAATAAAAATGCTCCCCATGCAACTTTTTTAAATTTCATGTTATTAGTTATTATTGTAAAAGATTGCATAGAAAGAATAGAACCGAATGTCCCAAACTCAAGAGATGATTGAGCTACGTTTAAGCTAGCCCTACCAGTATTTAGAGATACCGAGTTACTAAAAACTCCTTTTAAAACCACAAAAAGCAATAGAAAAAAGAGCCATTTAAATATTTTTTCAAAATCTATATTTTTACGGCTTAAAAAGAACGCAATTGATGGAATTAAAATTCCTCCGAAAGTAAGAAAAATAAGAAATTGCTTATCGGCGTCACTAACCAAATAGGACTCGGTACGTATAAAAAGATCATATATAACACGACATGTATAAAGAAACCATAACACCCAAAAAGATATTATTCCTGCATCTAATGATTTCGGTCTTCGTATTCCATGAGCAACTATCGTTAATAAAGCAATAATTAAAGCAAAGGCACGATAGACGACACTGTAAGCACGGGTTCCTTCGCTTTCAAAATTAGAATTAAATACAATAGATGTAAATAGTGGGTATCCTACTATTAAAAGGATTGCATTGATATTCGCTAATATTGTTTTATAATTACGATTCACAAAATCATAAATTAGTCAATAAGTCAATCCACTCTTTTCCAACATTGCTTATATCAAATCTTTTTGATTTCTCAATAGCGGCTTTTCCCATGTTATTAATTCTATCTATCTTCTCCATTTGACATGTTAAAACTGATGTATATTCTTCAATCTTAAATTTTGGGATAATGAAACCATTTTTTTGATCATCAATAATTTCTCGTACTGCAGGGAAACTATCAAATGCAAATGGAATTACTCCATAATGCATCGCTTCCACTAGCACTAATCCAAAGCTCTCTGTAGTAGATGTTAGGCATAAAAATGACGCTGTTTTATAATAATCATTGGGATCTACCCGTCCCTCAAACCTTATCCTTTCCAAATTCAAATTCCGGGCAATCTTTTTCGCCTCAACCAAACTCGAACTGTCTCCTAAAATTTTTAAAGTCCAATCTTCAAATTTCGGACTGACTATACTCCAAATTTTCAATATAATATCAATTCGTTTTATTGAAAAATCCGGAGTTCCCACCCATAATATTTCTTTTTCCTTCTGTCCTAAATTATATTCCGGCAAGGAAATGGAATTACAAATTACAGAAATGTTCGATATTTGCTTTCCTAAAATAAAAAATAAATCTTCTTCGTTCTTTGGTGCAACAAAAACAATTTTATCACTATCTTGCTGCAATCTCACATAATGGGAGTAAGACTTGCATCTATACAGGTTTTTCAATATAACAATGCACAAATTGGATTTCAACAAAGGCAATAAATATGACAATCTCCTCTTGCGTAACTTAAACTCTTTCAAAGCATACCAATTAACTATTGGCATCAACAAAGAATTATGTATAACAGAAATCTTTTTCAAATTCCTATCCTTGAATTTAGAAACAAACTTAACAATATTCCTATCCATCGAAGCCTGGTTAATCAATATATTTATTTCTTTCTCTCGCAAAAAAGAATCAAAAAACAATTCATTTTCTTTCGATAATATAGAACGAGCAGATGGAAAAAAGAATTGATTATCCAAATATTTTACACCTTTTTGATTTTCAAAAGACAAATAATAGACATTATAGCCTTCTCTTTTAAGAAACTCTCCTAAAACAAATGTCATTCTTGAAATCCCTCCTCGTAAAGGACTTATACCCATTTTGTGTAAAAAAAGAATATTCATTTCTTTTCTAATTTTTGTATCAATTCTTTAAAATTAAAGCCGGCAGAATATAATTGATTCACCCCTCTATTGTTAGAATCCTGCGCAGTATAATACAGATATAAGTGCCCATTATGAACCCCTCCGGTAGATTTATATATACCTACTTTAGATATACTTTTTGAAGTCAACAGTGGTTTAGTGAACAAAGTAAAGTTCTCAAAATCTTTACTCACCCCTAAACAAATATCCGAATTGGATTGATTCGTTTGTAAAAGCACATACAATTGATTTTCGTATTCAAAAAAATCACAATGCCAAGGTTTGTAAAGTTTATTACAGTTTTTAAACTTTACTGTTTTCTTGTATTCGAAAGTATCAGCATCTGAATGTTTCCAGATAGCAAGACCATAACTTTTCTGATCAGAATATATTTCTAATAATGAGAGTATCTGAAGTATTCTTCCAACTATTTTGTTAATTCTTTTATTCGGAAAAATCAATTTTTCAATCTTAAACCGAATATGAGGTGCATAACAAAACCAATCTTCATTTAAAAATAAAAAAGTCGGCGAAACTTCCCGATCAACATATTTTTCATGTTCACTTAATATCGGTCTGTCAATATAAGTTATATTTTCAGCATCAAGAACTACCCCATAAATTCCTCTGTACGCTCCATCTCTCCTCGTTCTCAGAGTATCATTCTCTCTCCAATAAACATGCAATTTCCCTTCTTTAAAGAACATGGTAGGATCAGAATTATATCCTGTAAACGGCGTCTCAGCTAATACTTCTTCAAATTCCCAAACTAATGGAGGTTCATCATTTTCACTAACACCATGACAAAGAATCGGATTTTCCATTCTGGAATCGGCCTTATAGTAAGGAGTAAACACCATCCACCAATTAAATCCTCTAAAAGGATCTTCTGTATATCTAATACACGGATGAACTATATCATAATTATATTTTGGAGGTAAATTTCGGACATAACATGTTCTATAATAATTAATTAATCCTATCCATTTCCTTCCGTAAATAAAGTAAATAATTTTCCGATATAACAACAACAACTTCCTCAGCATGATATTACAAATATTTTATCAAGAACTCATACATAAGTATATAATAATAATCCAGTTTTATTTCTCACTTGAATCATTTTAACCCTAATTTATAAGTCGTTACCTTAAGAAATTGTTGTATAGGCTTCTTAAATAAAGTCCGTTCATATACATTCATACTGCCTTGCCAAAAACAGAAAATATAGATAATAGTAAAAATTAAAATAGTTATTGTTAATGAAGTGAAAGAATTTAGAGGTGGTATGTACACTAAAATTAAAAATGTTACAATTCCCAATAAAATAGGAACAATAGACATTTTGAAAATTTCTTTCCAAAATTGAAAAATGTCTAAATGGATATGCTTTTTATAATAAATATTCATCACCATCCCTTGAACAATAATCAAGGAAATAGCCGTAGCAATAGCACAACCTATTTCACCATATTTTTGTGCTAATGGTATAGAAATTCCAATATTTACTATTGCAATAATTAAGCATAAGATAGATCTAAATTTCATTTTATTGCTCGCTTGCAAAATGGTAATTCCCAAATTTTGTATCAAATCCGGTAATAATGGAATAAAGAACAATAGTGCGATATAATAAGATTTTTCGTAATCTTGTCCTGCCCATAAGCAAATAAATTGCTTTCCAAACAAAATAAAACCAACTAAAATAAAAGAAATCAAAATATATTGGATACGCCCCAGTCGGATAAATAAATCTGATAGCTTTTTCCCATTATTTTCGGGTACAACCATAGCTGTTACTTTGGGTAAGAAAACACTGACTATAGCCAATGAAAAACCCATATACATACCTCGTAGTTGTATGGCTACGGTATATACAGCAATAGCGGCAGTTCCAACATACATTCCTAAAATAAATTGTCCGCTACTCCAATAAATTTTATCCATAATCGCTTCTAAGAATATCCAAAAAGAATAGAATGAAATTTCCTGTAAGAACTTCCACTTTATTTTTCCAAAATGAATCTTAATGTTTAACCTTTTCCTACAATACCACCAATTGATTGTTAGAGTTGTTACATTGAATAAAGTTGTAACTATTACCATTGCTATGGCCTTATAGCCAAACATTAACAGAAGTACCATTACTAACGGATTAAGAATAATCCGAATAATGTTAATTATTTTTTGAAATATAAATTGCTCGTAAGCTGTTATAATTGATCCCCAAATACTCATTGGAAACGTAAAAGCCAAATTAAAAAGCATCAAAAGCAACATAATACGAACCTTATACATTTCTTCGTTATTCATCGTTTCATCAAATAACTTTTCAACGTTAAAATATAAAACCGAACCCGCCAAAAGTGTAATAATTGAAATTACAGAATATAATTTCAAAAACATCCCAAACATTTCAGATTGTTCCTGCTGCCTATTTTCTGCACGAAATTTGGCTGTATAACGAATAATTGCATTCCCAAACCCTAAATCCAATATAGTTAAATAAGCAATAAGAGATGCCGCTAATGAATATAGTCCATACTCAGATTGCCCCATCATTCGCAACATGAATGGGGTATAAATCAATCCGATTATACTATTTAGACCAATAGAAGCATAAGACAATATAGCTCCTGCTTTTAATTGATTAATTTTCACTAAAAAAAGTTCTAATGTTTTTAATAAATATTATTGGCATCTATCAACAATTCCCACATCAATTTTACACATCTTAATTCAAATATACTACAAATTTAATTTCTTGTTTTAATCTTTACTATTTCAATATTTTCCAATCATATCCGCTCCAAACACTCCCTCGGTATATACGCCGTCGCCAACGAAACCCATCCACCCAAGCGAACCACTACCCTCTTGTGCCCCTTAATTCTATACAATTCTCCCTCAATCCCTGCAAATTCCCCCTTAATCACCCGCACTTTCTCGCCTCCCCGCAAATTCTTCAGATTCGGCAACACTAGGGTCCTATCCGCAAAATGATGCAGAAACTTAAAATCGGTGATTTGTTTGTCGGGGATGATTTGGAATCGTTTACTCATAGTATCGTAAAGATAGGAAATCTTCAGTCCGGATTCCGCTGGCAAAGACAAAGCCTGATCGCGATTTGCCCGGATGAAGACGAAACCGGGCAAAACCGGTTCTTCTTCTCGGAACAAAATGCAATGTTCGATGCCTTTCGCTTCCAAATATGCTTTGATCTTCTTTTCCGTCCGGGGCTTGACTTTGGCGACAAACCAATGGACAATGCTTTGCTTCATGACTTTATTCTTGAAAGCCATTATCATAAAAAAACTCAACCAAATTTTCTTAAACAGAAAATTCAGTTGAGTTTAAATACACGAAAAGCCGCCTTAATACTAAGACAGCTTTCTGCGTTTATGTCGGACGCGCATAATGCGCTATTTTTTAAAAATAAATTAGGTGAATTTACATCTCTCTCTCTCTCTCTCTCTCTCTCTCTCTC
>SNRY01000105.1_pt1 | contig 32347 bp, 21 predicted proteins | sample 4693421 | NCBI WGS metagenome assembly SNRY01 (sample SAMN11003215, study PRJNA524138) | termite gut metagenome | isolation source: Bacteroidetes bacterial symbionts from single cell of protist host amplifed... | host: Streblomastix strix ... | reverse complement strand
ATAAATGTCCATATATTGTCCTGTGGCACTCCCGAAACCTTGTCCGGCGGTTTTGCATGGGTCAACATTTATAGAAACGGACATATTGCCGTAATTTTCATGGATAGGGGTATAAAGCAACCTCGCACCTTTGGACGCTTGTAATAAGCCTGTTCCTCGTGCGCCATCTGTAGCAGAACCGTAAAACCAACCATTATTTGGAGTGGCTTTCCAATCATAGATTTGAGTATCTATAGGTTTATAAGCATCTACAGTCCAAAAGCCCGGAATAAGTTCAGGCTGGTAAGTAGTTGGGAAGTTCTGGAAGTCGGTATAAAAGCCTTTGTTTATAATGTCTTTTTTAGAAACAGGTGAAGAAGTGATTGCTGTTTTAGTTTCTCCCGGATGACAGCGCAAATGTTTGGGAGATACGGATGCCATAATGTAATAACCAATGTCTGCCAATGACAATTCGTAAGTTTGTTCCGGTCGGTCAAGACGTGATACGGCAACTTCAATGGCATTTGATCCTTTTATATCGGTGCAGCGATACCATGTAATCAATGATTGATCTTTTCTACCTTGCAAATCTAAAGCATAATCAACAACTAATTTTCCCTTCCCGGAAGAAGGAATAATAGCAGGTAATGAAGTAAATTCCGGAGCTTGCAAATAATGAGGAGCTACGGTCAGAACACTTGCCGATTCCAGTCCGTCGGGAGTAGATGCTTTGATAACGATTGTTTTCGTTTCGTCTTCTTCATTTGTTCCTGTCACTTTGCAGGCGTCGTTTTTTTCGACCTTCAAGGCTGCGTAGTTTTGATATTCAGGTGCAACAGACCATTTGATGATTGATTCATCATATTTATAGTTACCGAAACGTTTCACTTCTGCTTTTAAATCTACAGTATTCAATCCCGATTCTGTCTTTTCATGCGAGGGAGTTATCAGAAGAAAAGTCGGAATATTGCTTAAGGACTTTCCAAGAACTTTTTCTGCCGCTTTCACACTTTCTTTTATTCCCATTGGATCCCATTCATCATCTCCTTGAAGCAAGTTATAGGTATTATAGACAATCGTTCCGTTGTATTCAAAGCGATAAGCATCTAATACCCGCTTAGCGGTCATATCAACCGTCAACCAAGGTTTATCGGCATTGATGTAAATTGGTTTTCCGTTCAATGAAACATTGTATTGATAACTACGCATATTGTCGGTAGGATATTGTGTCCATCCGATAAAAAGAGAATCCGAAGCATGAGTAAAACGACTGTCAACGATTGCTACGGGACTGCCTATCTTAGTCAAATACTGTTTATTTTTGGTCAATACTTCAAAATCACAATTCAAAAGGATAGCACCGGTTGCTCTCGTAATTGCGAAAGGTTTGGAACTAAACAGGGTAAAACTACAATCCAGATGAACTCCAACTTCACACAAAGCATCATCAGTACATTCAAAATGACATTTATAGAAAAGCGTGCGTTTACCACCGGCTAAGGGGCGCGTGTTCAGGCGACTGATAAAATTAGAATTGCGTGCCGTAATTTTGTCTCCATTGCAAATGGCAAGTTGTGCCTGCACAACGGCAGATGAGCGTTTCGTTCGGTTTAACTTCGGATTCAAAGGAAATTCAAGGTCTATATTACAGTAATTTCCTAAAGTTACGTTTTCAATACCTGTCCCATTTCCATTGAAATAGAACATCGTAAAATTTCCTTCTGCACCCATAGTTTGCCCTCTGTTAGAAGCGAGCACTACATTTTTCGGATTATCCGTTAGTCCATATATTTTTAACCATTCACATTTTATATTCATACCAAAAGGCAGCCGTTCGTCTTGTTTTGGAATACGCACGGTTGGATCGTCCGGATCATCAACCCAATAAACATAAGGAGCTAAATATAGAGTCATCGGTTCGGTTTCCGTACCGTCAATCAAATGCTTGACGGCTTCGCCGAAAGAGTTAAATACATAAGGATATTTGACAACTTCTTCATTGGAGAGTTGTCCATCAACAAAGAATATCTTTTCACTTAATATGATTTTCTTTCCTTGATAAAAGATATGTTTACCGTCGAAAGAAACCGGATTTTGAGTATCAAGAGGATGATAATTTCCAATATTTTGGGCAGATAAAAGTAGCGTAGCTACAAAAAAGAGAAAAACGGAGATTAATTTTTTCATGATATTTTAAGGATAGAGAAAGGTAAGATAAGGATGTCTGAAAAACTTTCCAAACATCCTTATCCGTTTAAAATTGCTTTTTATTCTTGAGCAAAACCGTAACCATTCGTAATCAGGCCATTTGATTTGGAAATCGTTTCCGAAGTCATCGGCACTAAATATCGAGGAGGAACACCGGCATTGAGATATTCGTCGGAATAACCTTTAAATACATTTATTGTATAGTCATCAGCATTATTAACAATGTCTATTCCCCAATTTGTTTTCGTATAACCGCTAGCTTCCAAAGCTTGCGCTTCAGAACTATTCGGAGCTATATAACTGAACAATCCTTTAATGGATAAATTACGGGTACCGGATGCATTACTAAACTGAGACCACCCATCATGTTGACCACGCCAACTCGGGTATTTTATCGAATAAGCCGGATCAACTTCCGAAACATCACATTGCTTGGTCAACATATAATTCATATCGTAATCTGCCGTATTCACTGCCTTTATCCAAATGTAATTAGATATGAAATTATCGTTTGCAAATTTGTAATATCCATTCGTTTTCAATCCGTTAACCATTGCTGTTTGTTTGTCACGGATTTCTTTTATTTTTTGGGGAAGTTTGCCTGTACGAATCAAGTCATAGCGACGAAGTCCTTCACCGGCGAATTCTAATTTACGTTCTTGAGCAATAGCTTCTTTCAAAGTATTGCCTGACAGTACGTTAATGTAATTAGTGACTTTTGCTGTCTGATCTGCCGGAGCAAATGCGCGGTTGCGAACTTTAGCCAGTTCTGCCTTTGCCGACCCTTCATCATTTAGCTCGGCATACGCTTCGGCAAGCATTAGAATCACATCAGCCATTCGTAAATATACAGTATTAATACCGGACATACGTTGTTTTGTGGTGTAAGGATTACTCATACGACTTTCATCCCATTTGTTATTAGATAGACCACCCTTAAGTTGTCCTGCCGGTTCAAAACTAAGTATCTTTTCTTCACAATTTCCTGAATTTCCGGTAACAGTTACTGTTACGTCACGCCGTAAATCGGCATTGTCATAATCTTCGTAATAAAATGAAGCATACATGCGGCTTTGACCATACGCCTTACAAGGATATGCCGGTCCACCACCACCACCTGAAGGGCGTCCGAAAGCATACGGACGTTCTGATTGGACAGTTTGGGTTTCTGATATCTCAAACAGTGATTCCGGACTTACCTGCAAATCCATTTGATATTGAAAATTACGTTGAAACGGATTACCATAACCTCTATCGTCGTTTGTAATCAGTTTAGCATTACCCGGATTGGCGACACATGCTGCCAGGTATTCTTTTGCCGTTTCATAATATTTCTTATAATCAGTAAGGCGAGCATATTTTGCGCCCCATCTCTCTGTCCCCAATTGTTCAAGGGTAATATCTCCATAGTTAAAATCCGTACGACACAGACTATAGCCACCGGCATAAAGTGCAACGCGACCAATGAAACCCTGTACAAAAGAACGGGTAATACGTTCTGCATTAATGCCATTTTCACCCATGCGGAACATATATGGTTCTACTTTTTTCAGTCCCTCCAGTAAATCATCATAAATAACAAAACGTGAGACACATGCAGCATTGTCTGCCTGGTCTTCCGTATATATTGGCTGAGTAAAATAAGGCACATCTCCAAAAAAGCGGATTAACTCGTGATAGGCAATTGCCCGCAGAGTAACAGCTTCACCATAGAGTTGTGTCCATTCCGATACTTTCTGTTCGTTCCAAGCAACTTGAAAGTCCGGTTTTGATTCTATTTGACTAATTACGATAGCCAAACGGTTTGCCATTTGATATAAGTATTCCCAAGCTTGCTTTGAACTTGCATAATCAATAGTCATCTCCGTAGCGTACAAACCTTCCGGCACATGGCGAGCCTGCGCAGTATATGTTTCCGGATGGCATTCCGAATCGGAACCTACAACACACAAGTCATAGAATAAACCATTAGAATGTACAAATGATTTACTGCGGAATACTTCATAACATCCTATCAACACTTTGTAAGCTTCACTGGGACTGGAGAAAACAAAGTCTTCGTCCACACTGGAAGGAGACGACACATTCAAGAAATCACTGCATGATGTAGTTGAAAACATCAACATACACAGGAAAGTATAGATTATCTTTTTCATATTGTATTCAATTTAAGATTAAAATTCAACGTTTACACCAAATGTAAATGAGCGTGAACGCGGGTATGCTCCCCAATCAAGACCTGTAGTAGGATACTTTGTATCATTATGTTTCATATCGGTATTTACTTCAGGGTCAATACCGGAATAACTTGTGAGAGTCAATAAGTTGTAAACAGTTCCATAAATACGGGTATTCTTCACACCAATTTTCTTTAGTACGTCCTTCGGTAAAGTATATCCTAAACTCAAGGAATTTAGACGCAAGTAAGATCCATCTTCGATACCCAATGAAGAAACCACAGGGTTTTCATGATACGGTAGATACAAAGTAGCATTGGCATTGAGAGCTTCCAATTGAGCAGGTTCTATTATTCGTACCAACTGTCCTCCTTGAATATCATAGATTTTATAGCTATTCGCCATTTCACTTAGACGGTTGCGATACAATCCGTCATTCTTACTTCCGTAAAGAGCTGCCAGACGATTGACGTTATAAATCTGATTTCCGTAACTCCAATTAAATCCCAAAGAGAGGTCAATACTTTTATACGTGGCATTGACATTAAGCCCTCCGGTATGTTTGGGATTCATATCGCCGATGACCATAACATCATTTTCGTTAACTTTTCCGTCGGGTATTCCATCGGGACCACTAATATCTTTATATTTTACTACTCCCGGATAAGCAACCTGATTACTAGGTTTACCTTTTTCTGTTCCAAATATAGTACCGGTTATTGTTCCATCAACATCAGGTATTCCGGCTTTCAACGTATATATTCCACCACTGTAATCAAAATCGGATGGTTTATACCAACCGTCATAAACATATCCGCGAACCAATCCTACGGGTCTGCCTTCCATCAAGATATAGTCACCGGTGCCGGGTCGTGTCATAGTCGACCCCCATTCTGTTTTGTAAAGACCGTCAATACCTTCTTCCAAATCATCCACATTACCTTTGTTGAAATTAATATTCATATTAACATTCAATCTGAAGTCCTTAGTGCGGATAACGTCACCTCCCAATGAAAATTCTACCCCTTTATTGCTTGTTTGACCGACATTATCATAAGTAGCGGAAAAACCGGTTATATTGGAAATGGTAGTCAACATCAGCAAATCTTTCGTTGTATTCCGATATATATCTAATGTACCATGTATGCGATTTTTGAAAAAAGCAAAGTCCACACCAAAATTACGGGTAATGGTCGTTTCCCATCTTAAATTCGGGTTAGACATGGTAAGTGAAGCCGGTTCATATCCCGGTTGCTTTACTTCATTAATGGAATAGTTTACTAATCCGGACGATTTCCAATCCATTTTCCACAGACTGGCATCAATACCATCATTACCGACAGTACCAAGAGAGAAACGGACTTTTAAATTATCCAACCAATTAATATCTTTCATAAAAGCCTCTTCGGATAAGCGCCATCCCAAAGCTGCTGCAGGGAAATATCCCCAACGGTTTGAGGGGGCAAATTTGGAAGAACCGTCAGCACGGAAAGTGGCAGTCAATAAATAGCGTTCCATAAATGAATAATTCGTTCGTCCGAAGAATGAAAGGATGCGCCCCGGAGTTCCGGTGCCTGATTCGAACTTATGGTTGGAAGAGATCATATCCTTATTATATTGATCCATCATGGCAAACGCGCGCTCCATATCAAAGGAAGCTGGATAATATTGTCCTGCTATCTTCATTCTTTCCGAACCGGAATCCGAAACCTCATGTCCGAGCAAAATATCCAAGCTATGGTTCTTTCCCAAACCTTGCACGTCATAATTTAATATATTTGCCCAACGCAAACTCCAGCCTTCCGAGCGTTCCATCTCTGCATCACCTCCATAAGTTTTATTACCTTCTCTATCAAGATAATTCATATAAACCGGACCTTTCCATGTCTTTGACTTGTTCCAGTAAGTATTTAAACCTAATTCCGTGCGGGCAGTTAAACCGGTGATAATTTTCCAACTTAATGAGCTGTTAGCTCGAATACTTCTATTCGTTGTTTCCGGTATATAATCTTTGATACGTGCTATCGGATTATATTCGTCTTGCAATATTTGGTCGTACATTCCTAATGAACCGTTGGTTTGAGCATTTAAATCGCCCAAAACATCTGCTGTAGCTATCGGACGAAAACGATAAGCGGATGACAAAATAGAACCCTCTCCATTCGACGTACTTTCATTACCAACTTTTTGAATATTTGCATAACGAGTGTCGAGAGAGAAAGTCAAGTTCTTATGCAGCTTTTGTGATATTTTTAATGAAACGTTAGTACGTTTATACCATGAGTTGACTTTCATTCCGTCATCGTCAACATGATTTATTGCAAAAAGAAACTTAGTGTTTTCACCTCCGGCATTAATTGTCAAGTTATGATTCTGAGAAAAAGATTCCCCATAAACTTCTTTTGTCATGTTAGGAGCAGCCACATTCTTATAATGGTCGATGCCTGCACTGTTATTATAGGTAGAGGCATGATTGCCGATAGCCCACAACCTTTGCCAAGCATCCGAGTAGGCAGAACCGATAACTTCGGCATATCCCCAGTTATAGGCGATATAATCATAAGCGTTCATGGTTTCCAAATACTTTGTTGGAGTATTGTATTTAATGTAACCGTTATAGGTTATTGAAAGTTTATCTCCCTTTGCCGTCTTTGTTGTAATGATGATTACCCCGTTGGCGCCACGCGCACCATAGATAGCAGTAGAAGAAGCATCTTTCAGTACGTCGATACTTTCAATCAAATCGGCAGGAATATCACTGATAGAACTTACCGGAAAACCATCGACCACAAATAAAGGGTCATTGCTTTGAGAAATAGAGCCTCCTCCACGCACACGAATAGAAATAGATGCATCCGGGCGACCGTCTTGCGATATGATGTTTACTCCCGGCAATTTTCCCTGCAATGCTTGTGCGGCATTTGTTACCGGAGTAGCTGCAAGTTCTTTACCGCTTATTGATGCTACGGAACCGGTAATATCCCGTCTCTTCATTGTGCCGTAACCAATTACCACCACTTCGTCCAATGCTTGAGCGTCATCTCTCATTGTAACATTGATTACTTTTTGATTTCCTACTGTAATTTCTTGGGAGACGTACCCGACATACGAAATAGTAAGAACGCTTTTCTCGGTAGTATTCGAGATAGTGAATTTACCGTCCATGTCAGTGATAGTGCCATTTGATGTACCTTTTACAAATACACTTACGCCAATCATCGCTTCACCGGAGGTGTCTTTAATAACACCCGATACTGAACGATTTTGCGCAAAAGCGACCGAACAAAGTAACCCCATGAATAAAGTTGCCATTGCCCTTTCAGTTAGTCTTTTTAAATTCATAAACATGTGTTTTTAATTATTGGTTATGATTATACAAAAGGATTTATATAAAAAAATCATGTCCAAATATAGTATATCCACTTGTTCGCCATGTGGAATTATTGGTCTTTAATATGTATTTTTTCATCTTTTTATGCTCGAATGTGCACTACTTTATGAGTGCTGTTTCAAAGATATGAAAAAAACTCGAAATCGCCTAATTCTTGCGATTAAATATATGCTCCGGCAAGGGATTTTCCGGTACTTTCCCGCTATTTTCTTTAGCAGTCTCTTAGCAGTTTTCAAACAATCAGAGACGTATTCGCGGGGCTTCTTCGAGCATCTATGTCCGCTTTGTAGACGGTCATGGAGCGGGGAGGAATCGGAGATGAATCGGACAAAATACGAGCATAACCCCTAAGCATTTGCGTAGGAAGCAGATACATATTTCAGTATATCCTCCTGAATATGTATATCAAAAACCCATACGGGCTTTAAATAGTTATTCCGTAAAACTTATTTGCTTAATAATGCTTCAACCATAGCAGAATCTTTGCGCAGTTGGGCAGCAAGCTCTTCTATATTGGAAAACTTTTCTTCCTGTCGGATGCGCTGCACAAAAGAAACTTGAATGGGACAATTGTAGATGTCGGAATGAAAATGAAGAATGTGTACTTCGATACTACGGCACGTCCCATTGTTTATGGTTGGGCGTTGTCCGATGTTAAGCATTCCGGTATATGATTTTTCGTTTACCGTGACGCGTACTCCATAAACTCCGTTGGCGGGGATTAGTTTATCGGAATCTTTTATTTGAATGTTAGCCGTGGGAAAACCAAGGGTACGACCTATTTGGTGTCCTTCAACCACTGTGCCGGTTAAGAAATAGTTGTATCCTAAACAGTCGGCAGCTTTATTCACTTCTCCTTTAGACAAAAGAGAGCGCACTGTTGATGAGCTGATATTTATATCCCCGGAAGTATGCGCATTGGCAAGAATTACTTCCATTCCCAACTTTTTCCCATAACGGAGATAATCGTCAAAACTTTCACTCCGGTTATGTCCAAAACGATGATTATAGCCGACGACGAGTGTCTTTACATTGTATTGTCCATGGAGGATATTTGTCATGAACTCTTGCGCAGAGAGGAGAGATGTTTCGAATGTAAAATCATGTATGATGCAATAGTCAATCTCTGTTTCGGCTAAGATTTTGGTTTTCTCGTCGCATGTGGTAAGCGTTTCCAGACAGTAACCGGAATTTATTACCTTGCGCGGATGTATGGGAAAGGTGATTATTGCAGAATGAATACCTTTGTTTGAAGCAATTTCTTTTACCCGGTTGATTAGGAAACGATGCCCTTTGTGTATTCCATCAAAGAAGCCAATGGTTGCAACACAGGGTTCCGGTTTCGGCAAGGTAGCAGCAGGAGAGAAGTTACGAATAATAATCATTGAGATTTCTTTGTTATTCAAAGAGATGTCCCCAATTCTCTTTTGTTTTAGCCAAATAAGTATTAATTCCTAATGATTGTGCCGTTTTGCAATTTGCTTCCGCATCATCTATGAAAAGTGTTTCTTCGGGAACGATGGCTGTTCTTTCAATTACTTTTTGAAACATTTCGACTTCCGGTTTTGCACAATGCATCTCAAATGACAGGAACATCTTTTCAAAATAATCGTTTACATGAAAGCTTTTGTATAGGAAAAAGTTTTGGCATGACCATTCCCAATGGATAATATTGGTATTGCTAACTAAATAAACTACATATTTTTCACGCAGTTTAAGCAGAAGATCAAGTTTGAAGGTGGGAATATCTACCAGAAAACTATTCCATGCAGTATCAATTTGAATATCGGTCATTGGTTTGCTTGACTGCTTGCGGAGTTCGTCCCGAAATTCGGAAGCTGTAGCCAATCCTTTTTCCAATAGCATGAACAACCCTTGTTGACGATAGGGATCAATTAAATTTTCAATGGTTTTCAGTCCTAAGTTTCTGAAATTTCTAATGCAAGTTGGACGGTCTAAATCTATCAATACGCCACCAAAATCTATCAGCAGATTCTTGATTTTATTTATTTCCATCTGCATGCCCTATCAACACATTACAAACTGTTTTAAGAAACGTATATCGTTTTCGGAGAACATACGGAGGTCTTTTACCTGATACTTTAAGTTGGCAATGCGCTCGATGCCCATTCCTAAAGCATAACCGCTGTATATCTTGCTATCAATATTGTTGGCTTCAAGAACGTTCGGGTCGACCATACCGCAACCTAATATTTCCACCCAACCGGTGTGTTTGCAAAATGGACAACCTTTTCCACCACAAATATTGCAGCTAATGTCCATTTCGGCGCTCGGCTCCGTAAAAGGAAAATAGGAGGGGCGCAAACGAATTTCAGTATCATTCCCGAACATCTCTTTGGCAAATGATAAGAGAACTTGCTTCAAGTCGACAAAAGAGACATTCTTGTCCACATACAATGCTTCTATCTGGTGAAAGAAACAATGTGCGCGATAGCTGATGGCTTCGTTGCGATATACACGTCCCGGACAGATAATGCGGATAGGTGGTTGGGTGGTTTCCATTACACGGGTCTGTACCGATGAGGTGTGTGTGCGCAACACAATATCCGGATGCGATTCGATGAAAAACGTATCTTGCATGTCGCGAGCCGGATGGTCTTCGGCAAAGTTTAAAGAGGAAAACACATGCCAATCGTCTTCTATCTCCGGACCTTCGGCAATATTAAATCCCAAGTGTCCGAAAATATCAATGGCTTCGTTCTTTACGATAGTGATAGGGTGGCGTGCTCCTAATTTTACAGGATAGGCAGAGCGGGTAAGGTCTATTTCATTATTGTCGTCGGTTTGGTCTTCAAATACTTCTTTTAATACGGATAATTTCTCTTGTGCTCTGGCTTTTAATTCGTTTAGCCTTATGCCCACTTCTTTTTTTTGTTCGATGGCTACATTACGAAAATCTGTCATCAAGTCGTTGATAATTCCCTTTTTACCGAGATATTTAATACGAAACGTTTCAATATCTCCTACACTTGCTGCTGTCATCGTCTCAATTTCTTTGAGAAATTGCTCTATTTTGGATATCATATTGTCTGTAGTTAAAATAGGGTGCAAATATATATGATTATCTTTGAATAGAGAGATACCGGAATATAAAAATATCCCGTAAGAAACAACAGTACAATAGATAGACAAAATACGGTATTGAAACCTTCATAAAAATCATCATAACCCACCATCACTAATAAAATATAGGGTCAGCAACCCCTTCAAATCTATACGGAGGATTTTGTGTGAGGATACCTGTTCTATATTCATTCCATCTCGGATGATCTACAATAGAAGACGGTATGATTCCTGATAGATTGTTATATCGTATATCAATCAAAGCGACCATAGGCGGCCATCTATTATTAAATAACTTACTTAATTCGGCAGGGATGGAACCGCTAAGTTGATTCTGAGAAAGATCTAAAACACCAAGATTTGACAGGTTACCTAATTCGGCAGGGATAGAACCGCTAAGTTGATTAAAGCCAAGAGATAATTCAGCAAGATTAAAAAGCTTACTTAATTCGGCAGGAATGGAACCGCTAAGTTGATTATTGTTAAGATATAAATAACCAAGATTTGACTGGTTATTTAATCTTAATGCGGCAGGGATGGAACCGCTAAGTTGACTAGGGTCAAGAGGTAATTTAACAATAAAAAAAAGTGACAGGTTACCTAATTCGACAGGGATGGAACCACTAAGTTGATTATTGTTAAGATATAAATGACCAAGATTTGACAGGTTACCTAATTCGGCAGGGATGGAACCACTAAGTTGATTATTGTTAAGATATAAATGACCAAGATTTGACAGGTTACCTAATTCGGCAGGGATGGAACCGCTAAGTTGATTACCGTTAAAATCTAAATAATCAAGATTAGACAGCTTACCTAATTCGGCAGGGATGGAACCGCTAAGTTGATTACCGTTAAAATCTAAATAATCAAGATTAGACAGCTTACCTAATTCGGCAGGGATGGAACCACTAAGTTGATTACCGTTAAAATCTAAATAATCAAGATTAGACAGCTTACCTAATTCGGCAGGGATGGAACCACTAAGTTGATTCCGAGAAAGGGCAGGGATGGAAACGCTAAGTTGATTCCAAAAACGGGAAAGGACAGGGAAACCGTCAAGTTGATTACCGTTAAAATCTAAACGAGTAAGATTAGACAGACTACCTAATTCGGCAGGGATGGAACCGGAAAGATCGTTGTTCCTCAAAACTATAGCAATAACTCTTCCTGTAGCACTATCTATATTCACCCCATACCACTCGCTCAAAGGTTTATCACTACACCAATTATCATTTTGCCTCCAATTATTACCGTTTGTAGCATTATACAGCGCAATTAGAGCCTCCTCTTGGGTTATTTCAGGAACAATCTCCGGTTCATCTATTTCAGGAACAATCTCCGATTCATCACAGGAGTTAAGAAAAATGAATGTCAGAGAAAGAAAAAAACAGGAAAAATAACGAGATAGACTTTTCATAAGATATTTATGTTGAAGTTATAAATTGTAGCAAAGCTAAAAATATTATTAATATGTGATAAAGTTTTGTTTCTAAAATAATTTAACTTTGTTTCTTATTGGCAGGCAAGAGGTTTATTCTTATTTTTCCTCTCCCCTATTCCCCGCATCTGAACATTGCCGAAACCCTTTGGTGAAAACTAAAGAAAGAGTGGTTAGATCCGGAGGATTATTGCAATAAAAAAACTCCCCTCTATGCCGTCAATTAGATGTTTGGCTAATTTTTATTACATGCTTACAAAAAGAGTTATCTTTGTCTTCCTATCAAAACAATACATATAATGAAATTAATAAGTTTCAGTTACCATGATAAAACGAAAAATTGGGGCTTTGATACACCCAATTTTCATAAACTGACCTTATTGGTCGGGGCTTCTGGAGTGGGTAAAACCAAAATACTCGGAGCTATCGAGCAATTGAAAAAAATAGCTAAAGGATATTCTTTTAACGGCATCGCATGGGAAGCTAAGTTTGAAACGATAGAAAAAAAGACTTATATATGGAAAGGGGAATTTGAGCAAAAAGCAAAATCCCCATTTGATTTATCGGACAAAGAGAAAAGAGAGGATAAGTATAATATTGTCTCGGAACAATTAATTGAAAATAATATAAAGATCGTAGACCGTAACTCGAACAAGCTTATCTTTAACGACAAAGAAACCGTGAAACTCTCGCCTCAACAAAGTGCTGTATGTCTATTAAAAGAAGAGGAATTGGTATTTCCAGTATATAAAAGTGTAACTAAAATAAGGTTAATAGATAATATAGAAGCATTATGGGGATCTATGATACTTGTTTCTGAGATAACAACAGCCAAATATTTAGTGAAACAAAATGATACAATAGAAAAAATAAAGGAATCTGATTGGAATGTTTGTGTGAAAATGTATCTTGCTTCTGTTGTAGATAGCAGATTTTTTGAATCTATCAAGAGACGGTATATAGACATATTTCCACAAGTAGAAGATATAAGATTTGCACTTGCCGATTTAACGATGGATAAAGATTGGTTGGTTATTCAAATGAAAGAAAAAGGTGTGGACGAATGGCTTATAGATGGATTTTCATCTGGAATGCATCGCAGTTTGCTGCAAATAGGCGAGCTGTATCTTTGCCCTGAAGGTTCCGTATTATTAATGGATGAGTTTGAAAACAGCTTGGGAGTGAACTGCATTGATGAACTTACCAATGATATTTTGGACTCCGAACGTGAAATACAGTTTATACTAACGAGCCATCATCCGTATATCATCAATAATATACCTTACCGGAATTGGAAAATAGTAACCCGCAAAGGTGGTAACGTCTCCATAAAGAATGCTGCCGATTATAAAATAGGGAGTTCTTCAAAGCACGATGCTTTTATGCAATTATTGCAATTGGATGAATTTACTAACGGCATCAATTAATCTGTTTCAATGAATGTGTATTTTTTAGTGGAAGGAAAACGAACGGAGAAAAAAGTATATCCCCAATGGTTGTCTGTTTTAGTACCGGAGTTAAAGAAAATAAATGATGCCAATAGTGTTTCCGAAAACAATTATTATCTATTCAGCGGTGAGGGTTTCCCGTCCATACTCGATCATTTGAAGAATGCTGTTGAAGAGGTTAATACAATCGGTAAATATGATTATTTGGTTGTTTGCTTGGACGCAGAAGAAACCTCGTGTGAAGAACGTAAGACTGAAATTCTGAATTTCTTGTCAAAAGAAAAAGCAACATTGCTACATGCCGAACTTGTGGTCATTGTTCAAAACCCATGTTTTGAAACTTGGTTTTTAGGCAACAGAGCTATATTCAAACGCAATCCTCAAAGCGAGACATTACAACGTTACATTAAGTTTTATAACGTCAGGACGAACGACCCCGAATTAATGCCATCCTATAACGAAGACAGTACAAAAGCCCAGTTTCATACGAATTACCTTCGTAAGATTTTTGAAGAAAGAGGAATAGGATACACGAAGAAGAATCCTGGTGATGTGGGGAAGCTTCATTTTCTACAAGAGCTGATTAAAAGAAATGAAGAAACAAGTCATATTCTCTCTTTTAAATCATTCATAGATTTTTGCAACTTAATCAAACAGTTGCATTGAGGAGTTGAGTCTACGAAAGTAAAAATAATTTTGCTTGCCACAAGTTATAATCTTATTTTTCTATACTTTCGTAATTTAGCAATCGAAATAATTATCTTATTGGAATACTAAGAGCCTATTTAAATTTGACTGAAATCTGTTTTATTAGAACTCCAAAGGAGTTATATATGTATAGAAAAGCCCGAATATGCCGATTTCTTCGACTCCTACAGAGTCGAATATTACTTTCATTTGCTGTTTCTATCAATATCCGAATCCTTCGGATTCTTTTTAATTAAATTTGAAAAAGTTCTAAATGAAAAAGAAAGTATTATTTATAGACCGTGACGGTACATTAGTTATAGAACCTCCTACGAATTATCAACTCGATTCGTTTGAAAAGTTGGAATTTTATCCCAAAGTGTTTCGTAATTTAAACTTTATCCGTTCCAAACTTGACTTTGAATTGGTGATGGTAACCAATCAAGACGGATTGGGAACTCCCTCTTTTCCCGAAGGAACTTTTTTCCCGGTACAGAATTTCATCTTAAAAACATTTGAAGGCGAAGGGGTTACTTTTGACGATATTTTAATAGACCGTAGTTTTCCGGAAGATAATGCTCCGACACGCAAACCCCGTACGGGCATGTTGACAAAATATCTTGCCAACGAAAAGTACGACCTTGCCGGAAGTTTCGTTATCGGCGACCGTGATACGGATGTAGGACTTGCAAAGAATATCGGTTGTCGTGCCATCTTTTTGCAAAACTCTACAAATACGTTGAAAGAAAAAGGTCTGGAGAAATACTGTGCTCTCTCTACCACCGATTGGGATTGTATAACCGAATATCTTTTTGCCGGAGAACGTAAAGCGGAGGTACGGCGTACAACAAAAGAAACAGACATATTTATTTCCTTAAATTTAGAGGGCAAAGGCGTATGCAATATCGCTACCGGACTTGGCTTTTTCGACCATATACTTGAACAAATCGGCAAGCACTCAGGGACGGATCTTACCGTGGCGGTAAAAGGCGACTTGCAGGTAGATGAACATCATACCATCGAAGATACCGCCATCGCTTTGGGAGAATGTCTTTACCGCGTTTTAGGAGACAAGCGAGGTATGGAACGTTACGGATATTCTTTGCCTATGGACGATTGTTTGTGCCGGGTATGTCTTGATTTTGGCGGTCGTCCGTGGTTGGTATGGGATGTCGATTTCCGAAGAGAAAAGATAGGAGATACGCCTACCGAAATGTTTTTCCACTTCTTCAAATCGTTGAGTGACAGTGCGAAAATGAATCTGAATATCAAAGCTGAAGGGGAGAATGAACATCACAAAATAGAAGGGATATTCAAAGCCTTTGCTCGCGCACTGAAAATGGCTATAAAAAGAGACATATACCAATATGAATTGCCTTCTACCAAAGGGATACTTTGAGATTGTAAATTAACAAACGGAAAGAAGCTGAAAATAACATGAAAATAAGAACCGGCTTAGGCTTTGATGTTCACCAATTGGTGGAGGGTCGTGAATTATGGTTAGGTGGTATTCTTCTGGAACATGAAAAAGGTTTGTCAGGACATTCCGATGCCGACGTATTGATACATGCCATTTGCGATGCCCTGTTGGGTGCAGCCAATATGCGGGACATCGGTTATCACTTCCCCGATACGGCAGAAGAATTTAAAAACATTGACAGTAAAATACTTCTGGATAAGACCGTAACGCTTATCCGCAATAAAGGATATGAAATAGGAAACATCGACGCAACGGTTTGTGCGGAACGTCCGAAACTGAAAGCCCACATACCTGCCATGCAAAAAACACTCGCACAAGTGATGCAAATAGATATTGACGACCTGTCTATCAAAGCTACTACTACGGAAAGATTGGGTTTCACCGGACGAGAAGAAGGTATCTCGGCATACGCAAGCGTGCTAATCCATAAAATATGAAACAAACCATACGACAATGACGAAAATAGGATTACTGTCGGATACACACGACTATTGGGACGAAAGATATTTGCTTTATTTCAAAGACTGTAATGAGATATGGCACGCCGGAGACATAGGCTCGACAGACCTCGTACAAAAGTTTTCAAATTTCCGCCCTTTCCGGGCTGTTTACGGAAATATCGACGGGCAAGACATTCGCTCGGTATTTCCACAAATAAACCGTTTTACTGTTGAGGGTGCGGATGTATTAATGAAGCATATCGGCGGATATCCCGGCAAGTATGATGTGTCCATCCGCGACAGTCTTTTTATACATCCGCCGAAGTTATTTATCAGCGGACACTCTCATATATTAAAAATAAAGTTTGACAAAACGCTGAATCTGTTGCATATCAATCCGGGGGCTGCCGGTATTTCGGGTTTCCACAACGTACGTACTTTGGTACGCTTTGGTATTGACGGAGGGGAGTTTAAAGATTTGGAGGTTATCGAACTTGCGGAAAAGCCCTGATTTGTTTATTCGTGATGATAGGGTCCACCGTTTAGAATGGTCATGGCGCGATAAAGCTGTTCCACAAACACAAGCCGTACCATTTGATGTGAGAATGTCATTTGAGACAAGGATATTTTCTCATGAGCCGTCTGATATACTTTTTGAGAAAATCCGTAAGGTCCTCCGATAACAAAAACCAAGCGTTTGCCGACGTTTATCATCTTCTTCTCCATCCAATAGGCGAAGTCCAAGGAACGGTATTCCTTTCCGTATTCATCGAGCAATACAATGACATCACCCGGCAGAAAAGCTCTGAGGATAAGCTCACCTTCCTTTTCTTTCTGTTGGTCTTGCGACAGGTTCTTTGTATTTTTCAATTCGGGGATTACCTCCAAATCGAAAGAAATAAAATGCTTTGTCCGTTGAACATAATCGTCGACGGCGGTGATGTAATGCTGTTCTATGGTACGCCCTACGGCAAGCAGAATGGTTTTCATATCGACATTGTTTCCGGTTCCTGACGTGAAGTCTTTATATAAATACCCTACGGATAATATTCATAAATCCGAGCAAAAATAATACGTTTTTTTGTTTTAGATTTGCTATTAATTTTGTATCTTTGAACATCACATCGTTTATGTGATGCATTAAAGATATTAACCTTTAAACAATGCATAATTATGAGTTATTTACGATTTGACAAGACTCTTATGAACAATTTGGAAGAATCTCTACCAAGAGAAATTCTGCGAACAAATAAATCAGGAGCTTATCATTGTACTACTATTGTTGATTGCAATACACGCAAATATCACGGTTTGTTGGTCATTCCTGTTCCCGGATTGGATGATGAAAACCATGTACTACTTTCTTCATTGGATGAAACAATAATTCAACACGGTGCAGAGTTTAACTTAGGTTTACATAAATATCAAGGTAATGTTTTCAGTCCTAACGGGCATAAATATATCCGGGAGTTTGATTGTGAAAGAATCCCCAGAACAACTTATCACGTGGGAGGAGTCGTATTGACCAAAGAAAAGATATTTGTACATCATGAAAACAGAATACTGATACGCTATACATTAGTTGATGCACATTCGGCAACCATACTCCGCTTGCGTCCTTATCTTGCATTTCGCAGTGTGCGACATTACTCCAAGGAAAATTCAAATGTAAACAGTGATTGTCAACAGGTGGAGAACGGAATCAAGACTCGAATGTATCCCGGATACCCTGAATTGTTCATGCAGTTGAATAGAAAGAATGAATTCCGGTTTGCTCCCGATTGGTATAGGAATATGGAATATCCCAAAGAACAAGAAAGAGGATACGATGCTCATGAAGATTTATATGTACCCGGATATTTTGAGATAGATATAAAAAAAGGTGAAAGTATTGTTTTTTCTGCCGGTATATCCGAAGTTAATACCCGACAACTGAAACAGTCTTTTGAAAGAGGAATATCCGATCGTACTCCGCGAAGCAGTTTTTTCCATTGTTTAAAGAACTCCGCTCACCAATTTCACAATAAACAAAACGGAGAGCATTATATCCTTGCCGGATATCCGTGGTTCAAATGCAGAGCCAGAGACATGTTTATTTCCCTGCCGGGCTTGACACTTGCTGTTGACGAAGTTTCCGAATTTGAAAGTGTAATGGAGACAGCCCAAAAGGCAATGTATGATTATATGGCAGGAGAACCGGTAAACTACAATATCTATGAAATGGAACACCCCGATGTGCTTTTATGGGCTATTTGGGCATTACAACAATATGCCAAGGAGGTAAGCAGCGAACAATGCCGGATGAAGTACGAGACTTTGATGGAAAAAATCATAGCGTTTATTTGCGAGCAAAAACATGATAATCTGTTGCTTCACGACAACGGATTGCTGTACACCAACGGAATGGAAAAAGCCATTACGTGGATGAACTCTCCAAAGGAAAACGATAAGCCGGTAATATCGCGTACGGGATATATCGTAGAAATTAATGCATTATGGTATAATGCACTGAAATTCGTTGCCGAGATGTCTCGTGAAAACGGTAATATATCCTTGTCAGATGCATTGGAATCGCAAGCAGAGATAACCGCCATATCATTCATACAAGTATTTTGTAATGAACACGGCTATTTGTTCGACTATGTCAGTGATAATGAAAACTGGTATCCGGATTGGAGTGTGCGTCCCAATATGATATTTACGGTGGCTTTTGACTATTCACCGCTTGACCGCGGACAACAGAAAAGTGTATTGGACATCGTCACCCGCGAGTTACTTACTCCAAGAGGTCTGCGTACGTTAAGTCCTAAAAGCGGCGGTTACAATCCCAACTATGTGGGAACTCAAATACAAAGAAATTATGCCTATCATCAAGGCACAGCCTGGCCATGGTTAATGGGTTTTTATCTGGAAGCATATCTCAACATTCATAAAAAGAGTGGAATTTCATTTGTCGATCGTCAGTTACGCGGATTTGAAGTTGAAATGACTTCTCACTGCATCGGTTCAATATCCGAATTATTCGACGGAAATCCTCCTTTTAAAGGTCGTGGAGCAGTATCATTTGCAATGAGTATTGCAGAAATATTACGTGTTTTGAAACTTTTATATAAATTTAATAATCAGGAAGAACAACACAAATGAAAGTTTTAATGTTTGGATGGGAGTTCCCTCCTCATATATTGGGAGGTTTGGGAACTGCAAGTTACGGTTTGACCAAAGGGATGTCCGAACAAAAGGATTTGGAAATAACTTTTTGTATACCTAAACCTTGGGGGGATGAAGACCAAAGTTTTCTCCGGATTATCGGTATGAACAATACCCCTATTGTCTGGCGAAATGTAAACTGGGACTATGTGAGCAGTAGAATAGGGAAATATATGGACCCTCAACTTTACTATGATTTGAGAGACCATATTTATGCTGATTTTAGTTACCGCTATACCAATGATTTAGGATGTATTGAATTCTCGGGAAGCTACCCGGATAACTTGCATGAAGAAATAAATAATTATTCTATTGTGGCGGGAGTTATTGCCCGTCAGCAGCAGTTTGACATAATTCATTCGCATGACTGGCTGACTTATTCGGCAGGTATTCATGCCAAGACGGTTACAGGAAAGCCTTTGGTTATCCATGTACATGCTACCGATTTCGACCGGAGTCGCGGCAAAGTCAATCCTACGGTATATGCTATGGAAAAAAACGGTATGGATTATGCCGACCATATCATGTGTGTAAGTGAATTAACCCGTCAGACGGTAATTCAAAAATACTTTCAAGACCCCAACAAGGTATCCACAGTACATAACGCCGTAACCCCCTTACCACAGGATATACTTGATTTGCCGGTGAGGAAAAACCCCAAAGAGAAAGTTGTTACTTTTCTCGGACGGCTTACTATGCAGAAAGGACCTGAATATTTTGTCGAAGCAGCCACCATGGTACTTCACCGTACTAAAAATATTCGTTTTGTAATGGCAGGCAACGGAGATATGATGGAGCAAATGATTTATCTGGTAGCCGAAAGAGGAATTGCCGATCGTTTCCACTTTCCCGGGTTTATGAAAGGGAAAGAAGTCTATGAGGTGTTAAAAGCCAGTGATGTATATATTATGCCTTCCGTATCGGAACCTTTTGGCATATCTCCGCTTGAAGCAATGCAGGTTAATGTTCCCACAATTATCTCCAAGCAATCCGGTTGTACGGAGATTTTAGAAAAATGTATTAAAATTGACTATTGGGATATTCACGCTATGGCAGATGCTATTTATTCAATCTGTACTTATCCTTCCATGTACGAATATCTTAGAGATGAAGGTAAGAAAGAAGTTGATAAGATAACATGGGAAAATGTCGGGTATAAAGTTCGTGGCATTTATGAAAGAATTTTAGGAAGAAATTAAACACTAAAAATCAACATATCAATGAGGACAATCTGTTTTTACTTTGAAATACATAAAATTATCCATTTAAAACGCTATCGTTTTTTTGATATCGGTACAGATCATTATTATTATGATGATTATTTGAACGAAACAACCATCACCGAAACAGCTAAAAGATCTTATATTCCGGCGCTTACCGCTTTGTTGGAAATGGTGAAAAAATCCAACGGCGAATTCAAAGTTGCATTTTCCATATCCGGTGTTGCGTTGGAACAACTGGAAATTCATGCTCCTGCTGTTCTTGACCTGTTGCATCAATTGAACGATACCGGTTGTTGCGAATTTCTTGCCGAGCCGTATTCCCACGGGCTATCTTCTTTGACGAATGAGGAATGTTTTAAAGAAGATGTATTGCGTCAAGCTGCCAAAATGAAAGAGCTTTTTGGCAAGAAACCGAAAATATTCCGCAATTCCAGTTTGATTTATTCCGACGACATTGGCGCTACCGTAGCAAGTATGGGTTTTAAAGGAATGTTGACCGAAGGCGCTAAACAAATACTCGGTTGGAAAAGTTCCCATTATGTATATCATTGCTGCCAGGCTCCGAGTTTGAAACTTTTGTTGAGAGATTATAAGTTGTCTGATGACATTAGTTTGCGTTTCTCCAACTCTACATGGAATGAATATCCACTTTACGCCGATGTGTATATGGATTGGATTGCCGCTTTCCCAAAAGAAGAAAATGTGATTAATATTTTCATGGAGTTGTGTGCTTTAGGGATGGATCAACCGCTTTCTTCCAATATTCTCGAATTCTTGAAAGCTATTCCGGAACAAGCTAAAAAAAGGGGAATTACTTTCTCTACTCCTACCGAAATTGTAACAAAAGAAAAATCTTCATCTGCTATATCCGCCGGTTATCCGCTTTCATGGGTGGACGAAGAAAGAGACGTTAGTCCGTGGTTAGGCAATGTGTTACAACGGGAGGCATTCACCAAATTATACGGTATTGCCGAACGTGTGCGCATGTGCAATGACCCCTCCATTAAACAGGATTGGGATTATCTGCAAGCAAGCAACAATTTCCGTTTTATGACCACCAAGCACATGAGTGTAGGTCTTTATCGCGGCATATACAGCTCACCGTACGATGCGTTTACTAATTATATGAACATCTTGGGAGATTTTATCAAGCGTGTAAATTCGCTCTTCCCCGAAGATATGGATAATGAAGAACTGAATCCTTTGATGAAAACTATAAAAAATCAAGAACAGGAATTGGAGGATTTACGTAAAGAAGTAGAAAAACTTCAGACAAAAACTCAGAAATAATACTTTCAGAGACACGGAGACACAAAAGGCTTAATCTTTAATTATTTAAAACCTTTGTGTCTCCGTATTATGTTTTAATTCAATGCTTGTTCCAAATCAGCAATCAAATCTTTCACATCTTCTATCCCTATTGAGACACGAATAAGCGTATCTGTAATGCCTAATAGCTCCCGCGCTTCTTTGGAGACAGAAGCGTGTGTCATCAGAGAAGGAAGTTCAATGAGAGATTCTACCCCACCCAGACTTTCAGCCAGTATGAAAAGTTTCAATTTTTCCAAGAAACGTTCTGCATCAACAATAGAGCCTTTTATTTCAAAAGAAAGAACTCCACCGAATCCGCTTGCTTGTGTTTTTATCAGATCATGCTGTGGGTGACTTTTTAATCCGGGATAAATGACTCTGTTCACTTTAGGATGGTTCTCCAAATATTGTGCTACTTCCAAAGCATTCTTCTGATGCTGTTCCATACGTAGAGACAATGTTTTAACACCTCGTAGAGTAAGATAAGAATCAAATGGCGCAAGCACTGCTCCTACTGCATTTTGGTGATACTGGATACGTTCGTAATAAGTATCGTTATTAACCATCACTGCACCGCCCAACACATCACTATGCCCACAAATGTATTTAGTAGAACTGTGTACCACAACATCAGCCCCTAAATCCAAAGGTTTCTGAAAATAAGGAGAAAGAAATGTATTATCCACAACTAAAATTACTCCACGTTTACGAGTGATTGCCGCTATAGCTCTCATATCGGACAATTTTAACAAAGGATTTGTCGGAGACTCTATCCATACCAGCTTGGTAGAAGGCGTAATGGCTTTTTCAAATAATGAAGCATTGGTGGCATTGGCATAGGAAACGGTTACACCATGGTTGGAAAAAACACCTTCGAATAACCGTTTGGTTCCGCCATATAAATCGTCAAAAGCAACAATATGGTCACCCGGACTGAGCAAGGACAGCAAAACGGTTGACTCTGCCGCCAGCCCCGAACTAAAGGCTAAGCCGTATTTTGCATTTTCCAAAGAAGCAAGTTTTGATTCCAATGCTTTGCGGGTTGGATTCAAAGAACGGGTATAGTCATAACCGGTTGTAGCTTCTGCTACTTTTGATCTGGCAAAAGTAGTGGAAAGGTGTATGGGTACTACTACATCACCTGCTGCTCCTTCGCTGAAATCAAGTTCTTCGCCTACATGAATGGCTCTGGTAGAAAAACCATGTTTAGTTGTTGTATTCATATTTATTATTTTTAAAATTGAAAACTGAAAGTATAACATAAAAATATAGACCTACATACATAATTTACTATGCGGTTGCAACTTATTTAAAGGTGTACGGATTGGGTATATCAATAAGTGCTGCAATAACAGCACATTCGGGGGGAAAATGTACAGCAAATATAAAAAGATGATTTTTTTATTAAAAAAAGGGGCATCTGTTTTACTGCACAATGAGACTCTGTCATATTTCGTATCAAATTATGGGCACAAAGATAAGTGTTTTTTAAATGAAAACCAAAATACCATATTTATGCTATATCTATGTCATTTGAGAAGTTATATTTTTGTCATGTAATATTTACTATATAATATCTAAATTTAGCCTAATGATGAGAACCTATATATTAGCTGATAATCAAGACATTACTCGTGAAGGGATTATCTCCCTGCTTAAAGAATTCAAATTATCGGAGAAAATTATGGAAGTTAAGACTCTTAAAGAATTACAGAATAAATTGAGTCTGTATCCTAATTCCGTTGTTGTATTGGATTATACGCTATTCAATTTTTCTTCTCAACAACAGATGCTTATTGTAAAGGAAAAAGCAAAAGATTCGTCGTGGATACTTTTTTCCGATGAATTAGGAGAACATTTCTTACGCCATGCTTTATTGACCGACCCTTCTTTGAGTGTAGTAATGAAACATGATGCAAAAAACGAAATCGTAGCCGCTCTACAAAGTGCTTCCTATAATACGGTATATGTGTGCGACCTTGCCGAACAAATTTTACGAGGGAATATCCTTCCTGTCCGTGTACCGGATACCTTGACCGCCTCAGAGAAAACAATACTCCAAGAAATTGCTCTGGGTAAAACAACTAAAGAAATTGCATGGGAAAAAAATCTTAGTTTTCATACGGTTAATTCTCACCGAAAAAATATTTTTCGCAAACTGAAAGTGAACAATATGCAAGAAGCAATTAAATATGCTTTCTATGCAGGAATTATAGATTTATCGGATTATTATATTTGATATTTCCGATTTATTTATTATATTTGTATCAATTGATAGGGCAATAAAAGAGAAAGGATAACCCCATACGGTGGTGTTTCTACTGTGTAAGTAATACGCAATAGAGGGACTGTTGTGTAGTTTTATTTATTATATATGCGTAAGAGTCTTTTTATTATATTTCTGGCAATAATTTATGTACGTAGTCTGCCTTCAATGGCTCAAATCGAACCTTTGATTTTGCACAAAGTATCAAACGATGAGAGTTGCCGGCAGTGGGTAGATTCGATTATGAGCCAAATGAGCTTGAAAGAAAAAGTAAGCCAGCTTTTTATTTACACCATTGCTCCCGTACAAACAAAAGCCAATTTGGCTTTACTGACTGATGCTATTCAAACACATCGAGTAGGTGGATTATTATTTTCCGGTGGAATAGCAATCAACCAAGCACAACTTACGAACCAAGCACAAAAAATGTCGAAAGTGCCGATAATGATAACTTTTGACGGTGAGTGGGGGTTGTCTATGCGACTGAGTGGAACTCCTGTATTTCCTAAAAATAGGGTATTGGGCTGTATTCAGGACAACCGATTGATTTATGAGTATGGTCAAGAGATGGCGCGCCAATGCCGTGAAATAGGTGTACATGTAAACTTTGCTCCGGTAGCCGATGTGAATATCAATCCTAGAAATCCCGTTATCAATGTTCGCTCTTTCGGCACACTCCCGGACGTAGTGGCTGATAAGGCAGTCGTTTATGCTTCCGGTTTGGAGAGTGGAGGAGTGCTATCCGTTTCCAAGCATTTTCCGGGACATGGGGACACAGATGTGGACTCGCACAAAAGTATGCCCATCCTCCCCTTTACACGTTCGCGATTGGATAGCATAGAACTCTACCCGTTTAAGAAAATAATCAATGCCGGATTGGGTGGCATTATGGTAGGGCATTTGCACGTAACAGCCTTAGACGGAAACAATGACTTGCCTGCTTCTCTCTCGCATAACGTCGTTCAGGGGCTGTTGAAAGATGAATTGAGATTCAACGGTTTAATCTTCACAGATGCATTGGTGATGAAAGGAGTTTCTTCCGTTTCTTCTGTTTGCCTGCAGGCTTTGAAAGCGGGAAATGATATGGTACTCTGCCCTCCCAATCTGAAAGTTCAAATAAACGAAGTATTGCAAGGTATTGAGAATGGGGAAATCAGCGAAAAAGAAATAACGCTTAAATGCCGGAAAGTATTGACCTACAAATATGCTTTGGGATTGCACAATCTTTCTCCTGTTAATTTGTCCGGTTTGGAAGAACGAATTAACTCCGCCAGATCTCGAGATTTGATTCGACGACTGAACGAAGCTGCAATTACGGGGGTAACCATTTCCTCCACCCGTGAAATATCACGATCCGCTTCAAAAAGTATCATACGAAAGGATCGTCTTGATAATATTGACATTATAGCCAAAGAAGGTCTTTTAAAAGGAGCTTATCCCGGTTGTCAAATCGTAGTGTTTAAAGATGGTGAGGCGGTGTATGATAAATGTTTCGGCACACACGCGGGGGGTAATAGCAGGAAAGTAACCTCAACCGATATTTACGACGTTGCTTCCCTTTCCAAAACTTCTGCCACTTTATTGGCTGTTATGAAGCTGTATGACAGAAGACTTCTCAGACTATCCGATAAACTTTCCGACCATCTTCCTATTTTGAAGGGAACGGACAAAGAATATCTCACGATCGACGATGCGCTCTTTCATCAGACCGGATTGCCGGCTACTATTCCTTATTATCAAAAGGTGATAGATGAAAATAGCTATACGGGAGCTTTATTCAGTAAAAAACGTTCCACTAAATATTCCATTCGTATAACGCCTTCTTCTTATGCACAGCCAAGTCGGTTGAAAAACGAATATGTATCCGAAACTTTCAAAAAAGGCTATACTATGCAAATTGCAGATAATCTTTGGTTGAAAGACTCGTTTAAGGAAGTTGCGATGCAAGAAATTATCAACACTCCTCTGAAAGATAAGAGATATCGTTACAGTTGTATAAACTTCATTTTATTGCAGCAGATAGTAGAACGATTAAGTGGAATGACATTGGATGGGTTTCTGGCAAAAGAATTTTACGAACCCATGGGATTAAAACGTACAGCTTTTCAACCATTACGTTATTTCTCAAAAGATGAGGTAATCCCTTCAACAACAGATATGTTTCTACGGAAAACAGTAATACACGGATATGTACATGATGAGCAGGCAGCTTTTCTCGGAGGAGTTTCCGGTAATGCCGGTTTATTTTCCACTGCATACGAAATTGCACGAATTCATCAATTGATTTTAAATAACGGAGAACTTGACGGATGTCGTTACCTTAGTGAGGAAACTTGCCGGTTGTTTACAACAAAGACGTCGGATATAAGTCATCGTGGATTGGGATTTAACAAACCAATAATTGGCGACCCCAAAGGAAACCCTTGTTCAAACTTAGCTCCTGTTTCCGTTTATGGGCATACGGGATTTACGGGCACGTGTGTCTGGGTTGATCCAGAGAACAATCTTGTGTATGTGTTTTTATCCAATCGTCTCTATCCGAATGCATGGGTAAATACACTTTCAACTTTAAATATTCGAAAGCGCATTCAAGATACGATATATCAATCGCTTTTGTTTGAAAAAGATAGAATCACAAACGTTTTAAAGCCAGCTTTATCACTTTCTCTACAGTAGTTTCCGGCTCTTCCTTTAAGATAGCAATTACGACTTTCTGTGATGCGGGAACAGTAAACCCAAGCATCGTTAATGCCGATACAGCTTCTTCTTGTACGGTTACGTTCATGGCAGATCCGCTTCCGATAACGGACAATGTTTCTTCCGTAAGCCTTATTTTGTCTTTCAGTTCGACGATTATGCGTTGTGCTGTTTTTAATCCGACTCCTTTTACAGCTTTCAACAAAGTTGTATTTTCATTGCTTATCGCATTGTACAGTTCAATGGGATTTAATGCCGATAATATCATTCGAGCTGTATTTCCTCCAATACCCGATACGGAAATAAGTTGCAAAAAAAGTTCCCGTTCCTGTTTATCAAAAAAACCGTAAAGCAAATAAGCATCTTCGCGGATGATTTCATAAATATATAATTTACACTGCCCCTTACCTTGAATAGTCGAGTAGGTATTTAACGAGATATTTACGGCGTATCCCAATCCATTGCAGTCAATTATAGCAGTAGTCGGAGTTAGTTCGGCGATATTACCTTTAATATATTCTATCATTTCTATATTCTGTTGGTGTTTTATGATACTTCTTGCGGAAACATTTAGTATAATAACCAGAATCTTTAAATCCCACAGCAAAAGCAATCTCTGAGATATTCTGATCCGTATTCTTTATCAGTTCTACGGATTTACTCAGGCGAATTTCTTTTATCAAATCAACAGGAGCAAATCCCGTCAGACTTTTCAACTTCTTGAAAAAAGCAGAACGGCTTAGTCCGATGTTTGCAGCAATGTCGTCTATATTAAATTCACTATTATCCAGATTTTCTTCTATTACCTGATGAATCTTTTCGAGGAAGAGTATATCTTTTTTCACTAAATACTGCCCGTAACTACCCGGTTCTTTATCGTCCGTTTGATTCCATACCCGTTCCCTGAACAGTTTGCGTTCTGTCAATAATTGTTCCAATTGAGCCATAAGGTATTCTTTACTGAAAGGTTTAGTGATATAAGCATTAGCACCCATTTTGATGGCTTTTATTTTGTCATCCTCGTCGCTTCTTGCCGTCAATATAATTACAGGAATATGGCTAATCCGAAAATCTCTGCGAATGCGTTTCAGCATTTCCATACCACTCATTTCCGGCATCATTTGGTCGGTAATCACAATGTCGGGATGAATTTTATTAATTTTCTTCAAACCTTCTATTCCGTCCATAGCTACATCAACATTATAATTACTTTCTAATTGCCATTTAAGCAAATTTACCAAATCTTTATTGTCTTCCACAATCAATAACGTGGGGAGTATGTTTTCTACAATGTCATCGGTAGACTCATCGAAAACTATTGTTGTCGGTTGTAATTGAGGTTTCTCCTCATTGACTGCCGGCTGCAGTTCTTCATTTATTTCCGATTTGTCGTTATCTCCCATGTAGAAAGTTACTTCCGAGCTTTTATAATGCTTTTTGCCTAACAATAGTTCCACCGTAAAAACAGTACCTTGATTTTCTCGGCTTTTTACAACAATTGAACCGTGATGCAAGTTTATCAATTCTTTAGAGAGGGCAAGACCAATGCCCGTACCTTGATAATAAGGATTCCACGAATTATCTCCTTGTGAAAAACGTTCAAAGATTTTAGATAATTTATTTTCCGGAATCCCAACACCGCTATCTTCTATCCTGATATAACATTTTTTTTCGTCTTCTGTAATACCGGTACTAACTGTAATGCTCTTTCCCGAAGGAGTAAACTTAAAAGCATTGGAGATGATATTCCGAATCACAATATTTAATTTTTCCTTATCTGCCCAGAGCATAATAACATTATCTGTCAGATGAAAAGAGTAAGTTACTTCATTCTCCTCGGACAATATTCTAAACTCTTTGTAAAAAGAATCCATTATCTCATTCAGGTCTATCAAAGAAACATTTAAGCGCATTTTCCCGTTTTGTATCTTTCTGAAATCGAGAATCTGATTGACCAACTGTAACATTTGATTAGTGTTCTTCTCCATCAATTCTACGTACCATTTACCTTTGAGTGAGAAATCTTCTTTTTCTTTCAGTTCTTGAAGAGGACCTTTTATTAACATTAATGGTGTACGTAATTCGTGAGAGATATTAGTGAAAAACTTAATCTTCAATTCGGACAATCGTTGCTCAATATAAACATCATTCTTCATCTTCAACATAAAAAGCACCACTTTCAATGCTATCATCAATAAGCCGATACCTACCAATATATATACTATGTAAGCCAACCAATTCAGCCACCAAGGAGGAAGAACAGTTATAGTCAGCGTTCTTCCGGAAATTAACTCCGGATTGGCTTCGTCAACGCTTTGTACGCGGAATTTGTATTTTCCAGGAGGTACATTGGTGTATGATGCTATCCGATTTTTACCATTAAAGTGCCATTCTTTTTCGTATCCTTCCAGAATGTATTTGTAGGATATTCTATTCTGATTATAGTAATTGAGTGCGGCAAATTCAATGGTAAACATGGATTGCTCGTGCTTTAATATTACTTCGTCGGTATATTTAATGGATTCTTTTGTTGTCATCTTATCTTTGAAACTGCGAAAATCTGTATTAGATATTTTGAGATCAATGATATAGGTAGCGTAATCATGATTGTATGATTGCAATTTGTCTGGAGAGAAGGCAAGGATACCTCTTTTACATCCCAACCAAAGCTCATTGTCTATAGTTTTCAGGGCAGACCCTTCTTCCATTGTTACATCCAGAAATCCGTCGTATTTATCATAGTTACGAAAATGTTCCGTTTGTTTATCAAAACGTGAAATTCCACTTTCGGTAACAAACCACAAATTTCCCGAATCGTCTTCTACAATAGACATCACTACACCATTGTCCAATCCTTCGCGTATGCCGTAAGGTTTAAACACCGGTTTCCGTTTTTCTTCGTCGTAACCAATTAATTTATTCAGTCCGCCCCCAAATGCACTCATCCATATTTGTGAATCTTTATCTTTGTAGAGTACATAAATATCATTATCGGAGATGCCGGATAGGTTTTGATCGCGGTATGTTTCGAAAATAATATCTTCAGGCACATTGAAGTTTATGTCAAAAGACATTAGTCCATCCATAGTACCTATCCAAATACGCCCGTTATTTTCCGTCATGTTGCGGACTTCCATATAAAGACCGTAAGAAGGATATTGTTTAAATCCGTTGTATTTATGTTTAAAGGAAACTCCGTTGTCATTTTCTTGCAATAGATTCAGCCCTCCTCCTAACAAGCCTACCCAAATGCGGTCTTTACTATCTTGGAAAGTGAAATATACATCATTGCCGGAAAGTGAAGACAATACATTGGGATTGTTACTATAACGCACAAAACGGAAACCATAAGATGCGTGAGAGTCAGGAATTGCTTTGACCAAGCCGTTTCCTTTTGTAGAAAACCAAAGATTTCCATGCTTATCTTCCATAATATGATAGACATTTCCTACCGGATAATTAGAGGCAGAGAAAACCTGTTTCAATTTTCCGTTTCTATCCAACTGATATAATTCGGACCATCGTGTACCAATCCAGATATCACCGTCTTTCGTTTGATATAAGGCTCTAATACCCATATTTGATGCGTCTCTTTCTGTATGGGGTGTTTTCGTAAACGTTTGAGGGTCAAATAAACGAAACTGCTTTTGGGGGAAATTTATACGATATACCCCCGATGCCGTTGAGGAAAGCCAGAGAATACCGTCTTTATCCAACATTTGATTGAAAAAGAGCTGATCTTTTTGAACATCTGCAAAATGTTTTAATAGATTCATGCGAATCATTGAGAGCGACTCTCGTTCAAACATCAGCATCTCACCGGCAGGAGTTAGAAAAAACAATCCTTGTTCACCAGCATCTTGTACCTCCAAATTACCAATAGATTTTCCTTGTGGAAGATAGAAACGTTTATTTGTATTATTCAAAGGATCATAATAAACCAATGCCTTTTCTCCTTCTTCAAACCAAATTTTATCGTACTTATCAATAAAAGAATGAAGCACTTCCTCAGCCTCTATATCTATAGAAAGTTTGCGCAATTGGTCTTTGGGAATATTATATTCATATACTCCTTGTCCGCTAACGCAAATATAAACAATGTTGTTATTGATTACCAAGATATTTTTGATAGCTTCTTTAATGTCCGGTAATTCATATCTGTTGACAGAACCCAAATCAGGGTCTATACTGTATATTCTTCCAACATTGTCTCCCACCCATAATTGGGTACTTTCACCATAAGCATACGTAAAAACTTCGGGAGAAGTAGCCCCTATTTTTGCAAAGAGAAAGTTGGCAGGTTTGTCTGCTAAGTTCTTCCCTTTCCGATATGAAAGGATTTTATAATCCATTCCTATCCAATTGAGATATTCTTGTGTTTCGCCCAATACGTTATGTTTTAGACGAGAATTATATGCATCTACATAAGGATTCGAATCAAATAACAATTGAATATTCACTTCATCTTTTCCTTCATAGGCATACGCACATAAAAGATTTTTATCTTTGGTGAGCAGGAGAACTTCACCATCGGCAGTGTTTTGTATTTTGATAATTTGTGTATTTTCGGCATACTTCTTTACATCATCATATATGGGACGAAAATGCTCGTTCCTTTTATCAAATATATAAAGTTTCTGGTCTATGGTTTTTATCCACAAAAAACCGTTTTTATCTTCTACAATCTTTTGTATCTTGCGGGGTGGATTTTTCGAATAAAGTAATCCGTCACGGTTATTATACGTTTTGAACTTTACTCCGTCAAAACTACATAATCCATACCACGTACCGAACCAAATGAACCCGTCGCTATCTTTCAACGTACAATTAACTATATTATTCGGGAGCCCTTTTTCTACGGTATAATGCTCTACTATGATATTAGGATCGGCATTGAGAGAGGAAAAAGCAGGAATAAAGAATAATAGAAAAGAGAATCGGTGTTTCATTGTGTTATTTCGTGAGAAAATAGTATTTTTAATATCGCCAAAGATATAGAAAAAATATTTTTAAATCTGAGTAAGTATCATTGAAATTAAAGTTAGTTACCTTTAAATCAATAGTGCATTTAGATAAAATCAAACTCTCAAAAACTCAAATCAATCAGAGCGTTCCCCTAAGGTCACAGGAATGGCTTTCTTCTCCAATCTTCATGGGCTTTGTATGCTTGCCCCACACCTTATACCAACCCGCTATCAAATAGCAGCATTAATCCAATTGAAAAGCGTGATAGATTTCAGGGTATTTTTATCAAGCTTGCTTATTACTTCAACCAGCCTGTTTTCTACTTCCTTTAGACTGTGAAAAG
>SNRY01000104.1_pt1 | contig 32645 bp, 43 predicted proteins | sample 4693421 | NCBI WGS metagenome assembly SNRY01 (sample SAMN11003215, study PRJNA524138) | termite gut metagenome | isolation source: Bacteroidetes bacterial symbionts from single cell of protist host amplifed... | host: Streblomastix strix ... | reverse complement strand
CATGCTGATAAACAAGAAGTTTGGAGTGGTCACGCTCCGTCATGGGGAACTTTGCTATTTTCTCGTCCGGAAGCGGATAATCATACTCGTTGATTTTGATATGCTTAGGATTTTCCTCCATCATTTACTCTTTTTAATACAGATTGGCTCCTGCCTTATTTATCTACGTATCGGTATAGTAAACAAAAAAAAGAGAATAACCTTACGGCATTCTCTTTCACCAGTTGAATACGCTGTATTATTTTTTGAAAAAATCCTGCACCTTATCGTTGGGTACCATTTGTTCATTAAATGTGTAGGAACCTGTGGGCGACTTTACCATCTTAATCACTTTTGTGTAAGAACGCCCTTCTTTATTACCTCCCTGCAAACTTGCTACTGTCTTTTTTGCCATAGGTTAGATTCTTTATTTGATTTCTTTATGTACTGTAACTCTTTTCAAAATAGGATTGTACTTTCTCAATTCCAATCTTTCAGTAACATTTTTTCTGTTTTTCGTAGTAATATAACGGGATGTTCCCGGCAAGCCACTGTTTTTATGTTCCGTACATTCCAGAATAACTTGTATTCTATTGCCTTTTGCTTTTTTAGCCATCGTCTAATCCTCTCCTTTTCTTTACCCTATTACCCTAATACTGTTCCAATCGCAATATCCCTTAGTTACCGCATCTTTTAAAGCTGCATCCAATCCTTTTTTATTTATTGTACGAAGTCCTGATGCGCTTAATTTTAAGCTAATCCAACAATCCTCTTCCACATAATAGAACTTTTTCTTGAACAAATTTACATCAAAGGTTCTTTTTGTTCTTCTTTTCGAATGTGAAACGTTATTGCCTACCGCTGCTTTTTTCCCTGTGATTTGACAAATCTTCGACATTTCCTATCTTTTTATTTGGATTTAGTATCCTTATTTATTAGGGTGCAAAGTAAATATTTTTATCAATACAAAACAAATTATCAGAAATAATTCAGGACAATCGCAGCAAAATAAAGTAAGTTAATCGAAAAAACAAGACACGCCTCTGTTTGCCAAAGAATGTGGCAAGCAATGACAAAGTCTATTACGCTTACCCAACGATGCCCCTCTGTCAGAGACCTGTGAAAGAATTTTTAGTGAAAGTGATAACCCGATTGTTTATTTCTTTTTCATAATCGTCAGTCCGTCTCGCAAGGGAAGAATTATTTTCTCCACTCGTTTGTCTTTCGCTACATAATCATTAAATTCTTTTATACCGGTTGTCTGTTTGTCGGAAGAATGTGATTCAATCAATACATGCCCATCCCACAAAGTATTGTCGGCAAGAATATATCCACCTTGTGAAAGGAAAGAAAGAGTCATTTCGTAATATTCGATATATTTTCGTTTATCACCGTCAATGAAAACCAAATCAAAGATAATACCTAAATGAGGAACCATTTTTAACGCATCTCCGATATAAAATTTTATTTTATCGACATAAGGCGAATTTTCCAACCAGGAACGGGTAAAATCTTCCAACTCATCGTTAATTTCAAATGTATAAAGCATACTGCCTTCCGCCAAGCCTTCCGCCAAACATAAAGTAGAATAGCCACTGTACGTACCTATTTCCAAAACTTGTCGCGGAACGGTCATTTCCACGAGCATTTTTAACATTCTTCCTTGCAAGTGCCCTGAAGCCATACGAGGACGCATCAGTTTTACATGCGTATCCCGATAAAGAGCTTTCAGATAATCGCTTTCAGGATCAATATGAGCAATGATATAATCTTCCGTTGTCATTAATTGATTGAGAGAGCTGCTTCCACCGCCAAACGGTACGATTCCATTCCAAATCCACAAATAACGCCTTTACAAGCGGAAGCAATCATGGATTGATGACGAAACTCTTCTCGGCTATGCACATTTGAAATATGCACTTCGATAACAGGAGCAAGCACAGACCGTATGGCGTCATGCAACGCGATGGAGGTATGCGTATATGCGCCGGCATTTAGAATGATAGCGTCCACCTGAAAACCTGCAGTTTGTATCTTATCTATTAACTCGCCTTCACTGTTGGACTGGAAACAGGTTATTTCTATGCCGGTATATTTTTTGCGTAATCCGTTCAAATAGTCTTCAAAAGAGCAATTTCCATATACGGAAGGTTCACGCTTTCCCAAAAGGTTGAGGTTAGGACCGTTAATAATTTGTATTTTCATGATTATCGCCTGTTGAATTTAATATCTTTGCTTTCCTGCAAAAGTAGAAAAAGAAATGATACCGGAAGAGATAACAAATAAGAAAGAAAGATGGAAAGCGATAGTTACAAGATATAAACAATATTTACTATTGGAAAAATCATTGTCCGCCAATACGCTCAACGCTTACATGACGGATTTGGACAAATTGCTGAGCTACCTGCTTTTGGAAAATATAGACATACTTGATGTGAAATTGAACGATCTGCACCATTTCGTCGCCGGATTGCATGACATTGGCATTCACGCTCGCTCACAAGCACGTATCATATCCGGCATCAAATCGTTTTTCTGTTTTCTGGTCATAAGCAATTATTTGGAGGCAGACCCGTGCGAACTCTTAGAAAGCCCGAAAACAGGCTTCAAACTTCCGGAAATATTAACCGTGAAAGAAATAGACGCTCTCATTTCCTGCATTGACCTTTCCAAAAAGGAAGGGCAGCGAAACAAAGCCATTCTGGAAACATTATATAGTTGCGGATTACGTGTGTCGGAACTCACAAATCTGAAGCTATCCGATTTTTATTTCGACGAGGGTTTCATAAAAGTAGAAGGAAAAGGAAATAAACAACGTTTAGTCCCTATTTCTTCCAAAGCGATAAAAGAAATTACACGCTACCTTATAGATCGAACCCAAATGGAAATTAAAAAAGGTTACGAAGACTATGTCTTTTTAAATCACAGAGGAAAAAATTTAACAAGAATAATGGTCTTTTATATCATAAAAGACTTGACAAAAATTGCCGGAATCGGTAAAACTATCAGTCCGCACACGTTTCGCCATTCTTTTGCTACCCATTTATTAGAAGGAGGAGCCAATTTACGCGCTATACAATGTATGTTAGGGCACGAAACCATTGCCACCACTGAAATATACACACATATTGACAGTAATCGACTTCGTGCGGAAATTATAGAACACCATCCAAGAAACATACAGTATCGGAAAAAAATATCAAATTCTTGAATCAAAACCGAATGTGCTGACAAACAAATAGAAACGATTAAAGACCTGTTCACCTGAGGTCGGGATAAATAATTTAAAAAGTGAGAAAGAGTATTTGAAAATCGATGCATAGGAGCAAGGTATGCCTTGCCCTCCCTCCAAATAAAACAGCAAAAGGAGAATAACTCAAGCCCAACTTTACAAGCATAATGCTTGCATAATTCAACGATTTTATTAATTTTGTATCCGTAAACCAATACGGAACCCTGTCTTCCGCAGGTAATGGCACAATTTGCCTGCATCATTATCCATACCGGCAGACGGCAGGGAATCCACAAGACTTGTAGGGGCAACCCTTTGTGGTTGCCCGAAAGCGTTCCTTGACAGACTGATACAAAAACCCGCAGGAGTCGGGACAAGGCATACCCTGCCCGTTAGACCGGAATAACCGGACAATTTATTGACAACCCACAGTAAAATAAATGGACAATAAATTTTTGAAAAACCCCAACCCTCGTCTATACCACTCACTATCAGCGAATTATACGATAGCTCGTTTTTCAAATTTTCGCTATTGATTATCAATGAATTACGAAAGAAATTTCATCGTTTTTGACCCCCATTTGTCAATAAAACTCAACCCGTAACCCCCCCAAAAAAGCAGACATACCCGAAACCACAACATAAACGTACAGGCGCAGGCGCGGGGTACGCCACCCTTCTCAGGGATATAAAAATACCGGACAAACCATTCGTCTATGGGGATAAATTCATAAAGTACACATAGAGATTTTGGGATTTTTGTAAATGTTTGATAATTAAATATGTACGGGGGTATAAATTTACCGGTAAAAAAACAAAAAGTACATCGTGTTTTAATTGTGATATAATCCGGTTTTAATTTTTTTGGACTGAGATTTAAACCTGCTTTATATTTTGGTTTTTATTGAGGCTATGGCGTGTTTGTGTATGTATGCGATTTTATGGGCTATTCAGCCCTTTTTTTATGCTTTCTTGCAAAGGCAAATATACGAAAAAGATATAAACGGAAAAACTAAATAGGAACTTGAATGAAAATATAAAAAAATATAAAAAAATACAGATTAGTGCCGAATAGTGCCGAATTAGTGCCAAAATAGTGCCGAAAACGGTACAAAAAAATACCGATTCACGACCTTTTAATGCCAAAAACGTGTTTTTAACAATTTTGCAAATGATTGATAAATAGAATATTACAAGAAATCTACAAAAATATACCCCCCCCTTTATTCCCAAAATGATACAAGTAAAATGCAGTTTATGGGGCTGATAATCAACAGAATGCGTGATTTAGGCTCTAAAAAATATGTTTTTTATGTATGTTTCTATATTTTCAAGGCTAAGGTTCTCTCTATCAAGGACAAAAAAAAATGTATATTTTTTTGTGAAAAACGTTAGGAAATTAATATAATATTTGTACTTTTGTGGTACAAGAAAGTACATAGCAGATACAGAAGTCGGAATCTGATATCGCTAATTAGGTTGTCAAATTATTTACATGGTAAACTCCTTTACTATGCAATTTTTTTTCTCTGTATGACTGCTATGTCCTTTTTTCGGAGTTCTATTATATAAGTTTAATGAATTACGTGCAAAAAAGTACAAAAGTAATACCTCTTTGGTACTTTTTGTTAGGCAAAGGAAAATATTATATTTCTTGTTTCCAAGTTTTTTGACAAAAAAAATTACGAAAAAGTAAATATTTTTCTACGTAATACTTGATGGAGGCTAACTAATACGCTCTCTTTTATCTTTTTTAAATCCTTTTCTTTTTCCATTTTTTTTTATTAATAATCAGGCTGTTGTATTAATTGCAATATCCCGTGTACACCTTAATTATATATATATCAAAAAACGTCCGTCTTTTGATATACTTCGTCATGCCTATCTGAAATTTATAAAAACATAATATCATGGACAGAATAGAAATAAAATTGGCATACGGGATGCAAAGTCAAGTTGCAAAGATATTGAACGTGAACAACAGAACCTTGAGGGATGCGTTAAGATATCAGACACGAAGCCCCCGATCTGAATGGATCAGGATGACGGTGGTTCTCAGTCATAAGGGCTACATCACCGGTTGCGATGAGAGTGAAAAAATAAAACATTATAGGCGACTTGGGATTAGCGAGGATCAGCTTTATGCCTTGGGGATTATAGATTATCGGAGTTTTCAGGATCGTGTGAATAATGAGATTGAAAAATGAAAAGAGAAGAAAAAGAATTTATCCGGCTGTATCAAAAGAAATACGGCGTGTATCCGAACCGGCTGTGGATACTCTTGCTGAGGATTACTTTGCGATTTGGCTATGTGGCGCTGTTGGAGCTGGCTATGGGGGTGATGGCAATAGCTATTGCATGTGTGATTATCATTGGCTCGGTATTTCTGATGGAATGGCTATTGCACGTAGCACAATGTTTGTAGTTCTATTAAAAAATAGTTATTAGGGCGTATGTTACTAAAATCAATAAAGCTGATGCAAAGAATACCGGTGAAAGTGTTTCGCAAACTCTCGTCGGTTTGCTCTTGCGTGAAAAAGTGTTCTCCCTCTTCACCTCCCGATCTTCATTCAAAGCATGCGATATTTCATCTATTAACTTCAGACGAGTACGTTCTATTAGAAGTGATAGATCGTGCAGAACTATTAGAGAGGTTAGGTTACAACATAGAAGTAATATCAGAGACAGGGCAAGAACAAGCATCCGGTACGTGTGTAGTCCGGTGTGATTATTTAGATGAAGGGAAATTAGAATCGCAAGTAGAGTGGCACTTATTAAGGAAAGGGTCGAAAAAAAAGCGTATCGTTTTTCTAACGATTTTCCCGTCAGTTCCTCAATCGTGGAGAAGAACTGTTTATAATATTCTGTGTTCATAGCGCTTAATTTTTAAAGGTTAATAATTGGAATAGTATTTGCAAAATTAAGCAAATCCCGCAAAAGGCGTGAGGCTGCCGGATGGAATTGGGTTGTGGGAACAAAAAAAAGTAAAACAATTAAAAACGGAGTATTAATATGGAAAGTTTAATGAACACAAAAATTAGAATATTCCAATCTTCTGAGTTCGGGGAAATTCGGACGGCAATCGGTGATAACGGGGAATCGTTATTTTGCCTTGTGGATTTATGTAATGCGTTGGGAATTAAAAATACGACACAAGTTGCACAACGATTGGACGATGACGAGCGCCCTATGTTAAATATAGGGCGTGAAAATCAGTACGTTGGAAACACTCTCACGACTTTTGTTACCGAATCTGGTATGTATGCTGTAATTCTTCGCTCTAATAAGCCTGAAGCTCGCCGGTTTCGTAAATGGGTAACTTCGGAAGTTCTTCCTTCTATCCGGAGGAATGGAGGGTATCATTTATTTGAACCCATCGGTGGGGTCTTGCCGATTTTTTATGACGGCAAAGTGGGTTATCCTCGCAAGGAGTTGCTAATGGCTGCCGGATATAGCTCGGATAGTGGTACAGTCAACGCTTTGAAAAAGAAACTTCCCGAACACTTTTTTACTTTGTTTCGCACGGCTTGCGTTTCCGCTGAGTTTGCCAAGTTGCGGTATAATCAAGGAAAGGTGCGTCAATTGGAGATTCAATTTTATGCAAATGCTAAGAAAGCCATAGATTATAAAGTAAAATGATCAAAAAAAATCACCTCAAATGGTTGATGGTATGAGAAAAATAGTTATATTTGCAACGTTCCCGACAAGAACAATTTTTATGACTTTCGTATGTGTGGCTATTTTTAATGCTCCATATACAGCTCATAAAGCTGAAAAGTATAGGCTATCATCACCTCGTGATTGCTGCACTGTAAAGTCAGTAATTGTTCTTGTCGGAAAGAGGTGTGATAGCCTTTTTTATTTTAACTATTTTAATTTTCATTCATGACAAGAACAATGAAAATGCAAGGTAAGGTGAATAATAGTATCCTTTCTTTGCCGTCCATCCACGAAACGGATATTCCCAACATTTTTGCTGACCACAAGGCTCGCTCCTACGAATTGTTTAACCGGTTAAATCGTAATGGCTATGTATCAGGTATATAATAATACGCTGGCAATTACGGTCGATGACTGGCGTAGAGCCGGATTGACGGATAATCAGTTCAAAAAAGACAGTAGCAAGGGTTATCTTAACATCTGCTATCGCGGGTATCGTACCGATACCTTGATTGACGTGCGGAGCATCAAGCGTCCGGACAGGTTACAAAAAATAGAATCTGCATTTGGGAAGATAGATAAACCTGAGAAGCCAGACTCTTCTTCTTTGTTTGAGGTAAAGATTGATACGGAAGCGCGGGCGTTCTTTTTGAGGCAAACCAAACCGGACGGCACACCGCTTGGTTTGGATTTGATAGAAAAGTACGTTAACCGCGCTTCGTTGTTTAACAGCGTGAAAAAGGCGCTGGAAAAGAGTAAGGGGGTTCGCACGGCGGCGGGTTGCAGAAGGCGTCCCAATATGGGAAAGTTCTATGCAACGGCGGCGGACTGGTACAGTGAACAATCGGAGCAGTATCCATGCACGCCGATCAGCAATGCCCGGTCTTTTGAAAGGGCGTTTAAAGAGTATTTAAACGACGGTTACAAGTCTATTTTGAGCGGGAAAATAGGGAATGATTCGGCACGGAAGGTATCTGACCGGATGGAGAAGCTGTTCCTTGCTCTTTGGCGGACGAATGATAAACCTTTTGTGAACCGTGTACACGAATTGTATATGGAGTTCATTGCCGGCAGTCGTGAGTTTTATGATAAAATGACGGGGGAGGTTTTCCGTCCGGAGGATTTCCGGCATAAAGATCGTGCGCCGGAGGTAACGGTTGCTACGGTGTGGAACTATCTGAAGGATGTGGTGAACGAGACTTCGGTGTATATGGAGCGGAACGGTAATTTTGACTATTCCAATGCGAAGCGTCCGAAGCATCACCGCAGGTTAGGTCAGTATTCGCTTAGTAAGATAAGCATGGACGACGTTGCGCTGAGCCGGAAAAGCGTACGCGGATGGGTATATAAGTATATCGCTGTTGACGTGGTGAGCGGTTATTACTTTCGTCCGGCTTACCTCATCGGAAAACCGACGCGGGAGACTATCTACGAGGCATTTCGTAATTTGTTTTGCGAATTAATTATTTTAGGTCTTCCCATGCCGGGTGAATTGGAGGTGGAACATCACTTGATGAAGGATATTGACTGGCTGAACAAGGTGTTTCCATTTGTACGATTTTGTGCGAGTGCGTCTGAAAAACGGGCGGAACATGCTACGCGGTCTGTCAAGTACGGCGCAGCTAAGGACGCCGGGCATACCAAGGGACGCTTTTACGCCAAAAGCGAACCCTACCGGAGCATTCGTAAAAAGGAAAAGGGCGACTTCGTGGAACCGCTCTATCAAGCGGAGACGATTATAGCAGACGATATAGCGGATATCGCAACGCACAACAACGAGCTGCACCCGTTACAGAAAGTCTATCCGGGCATGACACGCAGACAGGTTTTCATCAGCAATTACAATCCCGACCTGAAACCCATCGAGCCTTGGTACCTGTACCAATTTATTGGCAACAAGACAGAAACTTCGTTGCACAATAACGATTACTGCCAGGTGAATTACGAAAAATTCGAGTTGGCGGATTTTGATTCTCTCAACCGATTAAAACCCAATGATGTGGGGGTAACGGCGTATTGGTTGCCTTTGGAAGATGGCGGCGTGGATAAGGTGTATCTCTATCAGGGAGATACTTATATCGGCGAGGCGCTGAACCGGTCGGCGTATGATTACAATGAATGCGCTATTGAGCGCACGGATGAGGACAGGGCTAAGATGCTGCATCAGCAGAAGCGGGTGGCGAATTTTGACAGATTCATTAAGGAAAATAAAACCGATATTCCAAAGTTGGGACACGAGAAGAAGGATGTTGTCGAGGCGGAAATTCTATCCGCTCCGGTTGAGACCCTTGCGCCCATATCGGAGGAAGAAGACGACGATGAGGAACTGCTGAAGGAATATGCCAGCGTGGATTGGCATGCCCATGGCGGAGCTACCGTATGACCGTATAATTAAAAAACAAAACAAAACAAAACAATGAAAACAAACGAAATATTAAGTAACGAACAGATAAAGAACTTGCAGGAAGTCGGTGTAACGATTGCGGATGGACAACAAATTTCATTTTCTGACGTAATGGATTTGATTCTGTCAAAAGGGTATGCTGTTGATATAGAACGGTGCGATGAGGGCGTGCTTGCCAAAGCCGGGCATAGCTGGCATATCTCGGATGACGTAACAGGCGCGGTGCATGGGTTGCTTTGCCTGCTGATTAAGGGGGGAAAGATAAACCCTTGTGAGATAGAAATTAAGAGTTAAGAATTGTGCGATTTTTTAATTAAGAAAAAATAGAAAATTATGATAACGATTTTTTTGAAGATAGTTCGGGTTCGTCAAAACAAAAGACACATGATGCGTAGGGGTGCAGATCTAACAGGCAGGCTATATTTTGAAACATCCCGGCAAGAGCCACAAAATTCTTCGGATGCGAAGTTGAACGCGATAGCCGAATTGTTAAAGTACGTACAAGGTATGGCTTGTCTTCCTCAGGTGCAGAATGATAAGCAAATTCTTCAAATTGCGAGTCAACTCCAAACGCTTTGCACAAAGGAGTTAGAATGTCTTTGTAGTAATCAAGAACTTCCTTGGGGATGGTACTCCATATTTCTGTAAATTCCAAACAGAGCCGGGCTTTAAACTGCATAATGCGTAACGACTAAAAATTAGAGCATTGGCAAAAGTAAGCAATCTTCACAAATTTTTAATAAAACAACAATATGATAGCAAAAAAGATAAAAAAAACAATACTGAATGAAATGGAAAAACGCCGGTTGCTTTTTGGCGGATCGGATGCGAAGTTTTCCAAAAGTCTGGATATTGCTCCTGCTCAATATAGCAGGATAAAAAACGGCGATATAGAAAAGGTGCTTAGCGATGCAAACTGGATCAGCTTGGCGCGGAGGTTGGGGGTAAGCCTTTATGGCACGCCGGAATGGAAAACGGCAAAAACGCCTGTTTTTGAGTACATCACGGCGCAATTGGAGAAGTGTCAGCAGGAGAGTTTCAGCTCCCTGTTGTGCGACCTGAGCGATATTGGTAAGACTTATACGGCGGTGTATTACGCCAAGACGCACAAGAACGTGGTGTACGTGGATTGCTCTCAGGTGAAAAGCAAACAGCGGTTGATACGGCATATTGCTAAGGGCTTCGGATCGGAAAGCAAGGGAAGATATGAGGATGTGTACGAAGATTTGTCGTACTATTTGAAAACGCTCCAAAAGCCGCTCATTATTTTTGATGAGGCGGGGGATTTGGATTATACTGCTTTTTTGGAGATAAAGGCGTTGTGGAATGCTGTGGAATCGTGCTGCGGATTCTACATGATGGGCGCGGACGGATTGAAGGAAAAAATCCGGCGTGCCATTGAGGGGAAAAAGGTTGGTTATACAGAGTTGTTTTCGCGGTTTGGCAAACGATACGGCAAGGTGGTGCCGGAGGGAAGGGAGGAGGCTGAACGGATGCTTCGTGTAACGGCTTTGCTGATTATCAAGGCAAATGCGGAAGAAGGTGTGGATGCAAAATCGCTCATGCAGAAGACGATTGGGAGCGACAATCGCCCGAACCTGCGCTGCATTGGTAAGGAACTGTTAAAATTAAACTAAGATGGCGCGAGCCTATTCGGTAAAAAATGTGCTGGATGCGGAATTTGAGACGCTTGCCTTTGAGGGTGTATGGAGAGAAGCGATCGGGCTTCCGGAGTTATCCGGAAGCTGGATCATCTACGGGACAACGAAAAACGGAAAAACCACTTTTGCAATGATGCTGGCAAAATATCTGACAAAATTTAAGAAAGTTTTTTACAACTCTGTGGAGGAAGGATTGAGCCGGTCGGTGCAATTGGCTTACGAACGGGTTGGAATGATTGAGGCGTCGGGCAGGATCACGCTTGAAGGGGAATCGCTGGAGGCGATGGTGGAGAGATTGAAGAAAAGGAAGTCGCCGGACATTGTTTTTGTGGATAGCTTTCAGTTTCTGGGTATGACTTTTAAGGATTACAAGAAGTTAAAGACAATGTTTCCCCGCAAGCTGTTCATATTTATCAGTCATGTGACGAATGGGTTGCCGGATGGGCGCGCGGCGGTTGCCGTATGGCGGGACGCGAGTGTGAGCTTTAGGGTGGAGGGTTTCCGGGCGTTCCCCACGAGCCGATATGGTGGGGGAGAATATATAGATGTTTCTGCGGAAAGGGCGGCAGCGTATTGGATAACCGGTAAATAGTTAAAATGATAATATGAGTTACAGTGAAGTTACCAAGCAATTGGAGAATGAGGGTTGGGAAAAGACTTTTTTCGACTTAGTCAGTGCGGCAGACCATTATAGCGAGGAAGCCGACAGGTTGGAAATGGAATATAAAAAAGCCTTAGCCAACAGGGGAACGGCAGCTTCCAATCTGGAGTATCTCATCTTGGCTATGGTTCAGAGGGATAATCTTAGAGAACTGATAGAGGTAAAGCCGGGTCATACTGTTCTCAGGGTTGTGGCCCGTGATACGCTGTATATAGTTGAGATTATTTTGAAAGATGACGGTAGGGATAAACTTATAAAATGGAAGAGACGTCCGGTGGCAATCATACAAAATTCTTAACTGAGATGAATAAGAAGAGTTACGCATTCTTTTATATGCTTCTTAAAAACCTGCCGGGCTACGAGAAGGAAGCGGCGGTGTATGATTATACCGATGGCAGGACTACGCACCTGAGCGACCTGACCGATGCGGAATATAAAGGTTTGTGCAAGCATTTGGAAGGCATTGTTCATTTGGACGCCGATCGCCGCAAGGCGGGTTCACGCGTATTGACTCTGCTTACGGAGATGGGTTTTAAGACAACGGATAAAAAGGCGTGGACGGAGATAGACGGATTTCTTTCCGACAAGCGTATTGCCGGGAAGCGATACAGGGAGTTGTCGGCGCAGGAACATGAAAATTTAATACCCAAACTTCATTCATTGAAGGATAAAGGTTACAACCGGACGAACCATGAGATGTAAATTGAGCGATATGGAATTGAAAGAGCGGGATAGTTTGTTTCTTCAATTGAAAAAGGTGAGGCAACGAATGGAACAAATATCCGGTTTGCTACTGAATAAAAAGAAAAAGTTTTCGACGGGTGAATTTGACAAGCTGATGAATGAACACACTAATTTGTCCATCCGGGAGCAACATCTGCATGGTCATTTGCAAAAAACGTATGAACTGTCTGACAAGCAAATCAATAATGAGTTGAAAATGATACAATTATTATTTTAATCTATTTTAATTATGGAAGAAAAAACAGTTATTACGGGCGATGAGTTGGAAGAATTCAGGGAGTACAAGGCAAAAAAGGAATCGGAAAAGAAAGCTAAAGCAGACCGGGAGCTTTACAAGCAAATTGTTGATGAGGAAATAGATGGCGCAATACCTGTTCTGCTGTCTTTGAGTGAGGACATCAAAGAAACGAAAAAGGTTCTTTTCGGGAACTTCAGAAGTGCGATCAACATCAAGACGGAAGTCTTGCAGGTGTCGAAGGACGATCAACGTACGCATACCTTTACCAATTCAAAGGGAGACAAGCGCGTCACGCTGGGCGTGTATGTAACGGATGCTTATCGGGATACGGTGGAGGAGGGTGTCGCTATTGTGAAGGAATATCTCGAAAGCCTCGCCGTCGATGGCAAATCGAGAATGATGGTCAAGATGGTGCTTCGGCTGTTGTCGCGCAATGCTGCCGGAGAATTGAAAGCCACGCGGGTGCTTCAACTTCGCAAAATGGCGGAGGAAAGCGGTAACGAGCGATTTATAAAAGGGGTGCAAATTATTGAGGAAGCTTATCAGCCTGCCGTAAGCAAGCAATTTGTCCGGGCGGAGGTGAAAAATGAGAGTGGAATGTGGGAAAGTATCCCGCTGGGAATGACGGAGGCGTAAAAAACAGGGGGCAAGGCATATCTTGCCCGTATGGAGTTATGAATTGCAATGGCATATAATATAGGTCAATGGATGGAAGCCGGTAGGGATTTCCAAAATTATTTTGGATTTCCCATCACTCCATTCTATGATGGATTTACGACTATGCTTTTCAAAAAAATTAAAATCAATTCATTCAGGTTTGACGACTACCTGCATCAATTGCATGGAGAGTATGAGCAGGGAAATAAAATGCTTTCCGATATCATTCTTGAAAAATACGGAGAAGAAGCTTTACACCTTATAGAAGAATTGTCATGATTTACGGTTATATCAGAGTGAGTACAGACAGGCAAGATACGGAAGCCCAAAAGATAGGCGTTCTCTCAAAAGCCAAAGAATTAGGGTTGATGGTCGAATCGTGGATAAGCGACGACGGCGTTTCCGGAGTAAAAGAGCCGGAAAAGCGATTGCTTGGCAAATTATTAAAAAAAGTAGGAGAAGGAGATGTCATTATATCTTCAGAGATTTCTCGCTTGGGGCGCAATCTCTTTATGATTATGCGCATCCTTGAGCATTGCATGAAAGTAGGAGCGAAGGTTTATACGGTCAAAGACTGCTATGAGCTTGGTGACAACATCCAAAGTAAAGTGCTTGCTTTTGCATTCGGATTGGCTGCCGAGATTGAACGGGATATGATTAGTAAACGTACTAAGGAAGCCCTTGCGCACAGGCGGGCGGAAGGCGCTGTATTGGGACGCAAGATAGGGTGCAAGAGTAAGAATTTAAAATTGGATAAACGAGAAACAGAAATAAAGAGATACCTCGATAAAAACATTAGTTTTTCCGGAATAGCAAGAATTATGAACTGTCATCGACTTACGGTCAGTAAGATATGCGAGGAGAGAGGATGGCTATCTGATGAACGTGTTGAAAAAAGAAAGAGATGCCAAGCCATTGTTAAAAAGAGAAAAAAAATACAACTGTTCTATTGTCCTGTCAGTGATGAGGATTTGATAGAATTGTATAAAAAACATTTTTCAATCACCAAAATAGCCGATATTCTTAGTGTTCACTCGAATGCACTTACGAATTATATCAAGCGAAAAGGTATCTATGAGCAATTGCAGAAAATAAATGAGGAACAACGCTTGAAGGTAAAGTCAAAGGGGCAGATTGAACGGGAGAGTTTAGAACAATAATAAAGATTAGTTTATGCCGATGAGAAGTCACCACCCATGTATAACAATTAGAACCTGAATATTTAACACAAAATCAATACCCTATGAAAAAATCTACATTCAGAGAATCTTTGGAAAAGGCGCAAGGCGAGCTGTTTCGCCATGCTTTCCGGTTTACGTCGAACAAAGAGGATGCGGAAGACTTGCTGCAAGAAACCTGTTTGAAAGCGTTGATTAATGAAGACAAGTATATTCCTGATACCAATTTCAATGCGTGGATTTATACCATTATGCGAAATATCTTTATCAATGATTACAGAAAATTGCACCGGCGGAAGATTTCTGTGGAAAGTATAGACTTGCACTGTTTGAGCGAGCCGACGGATGCTCCGGATGCAAGAGTGAAAGTAAAGGAAATGGTTCACCTTATCAATACATTACCGGTTAAACACAAAAAGGCGCTTCAGCTATATATCGTCGGATTCAAGTATGAAGAGATTGCCGGTAAGCTGAATATGCCGCTTGGCAGCGTGAAGAGCAATGTGTTTTTTGCGCGACAAAGATTGAGTAACATTATATAACCATACTAATTAATTATGAAATATCTTTCTATTACGCTGTTATGCGTTCTGCTTGCTTCCTGCGATAAAGAAGAAGCAAGCCTGCGTTATGATTTGACTATCGCCGGTGTGGCTTCATCAGAAGGGAAACCGGTACTTGTTGATCTGCATTACTCTACCGGAGATTCCGGCAATGAATTGGCGGAAATACTGAATGACAAACCGTCGGAGAATTTGGAAAGCAAATTGTCGGAGTTGTTTGGATGGCAGTCGTATGACATTATGATAACCGGATCGGTGCAGGATGTGGCGATAAACAGGCATGTTGTTTATTCCAGTGTCCAATCCGGAATTGAGGATTGGAAAGAAATCTATATAGGTAAAGGCGTCTTTTATTAGTCGCACGCAAGTCTGTAAAAGAGCGCATCCTACCGGTGCGCTCTTTTTTTCTATTTTTGTCTATATAAAAATATGTGTACTTTTAGAGATGATAGCAAAAAAAAGCTATCTTTGCCACGCGAATTTTGATTGTACTTTTTATTGCAAAAGCACAGATAAGGCGGTTGCCGTATCCCTTAATAATTGCTTTTGTAAGAAAGTGATCAAGTTCGCAAACGGGGGTACGTGCAACCGTTCTTTATTGCACATTCATTTCTCATTAGCGAACTTATGGAAAAAAAACAACCTATCGAAGGCAAGGTCTTTGTTACCAGACATACTCGTATGGCTTACGACGGCTTGAGCAACGAAACGTACAGCATCTCCACGAAAGAGGGGGACGAAATTAGCGGTCTCACCATTGAGGACATGTTTCTGATACACGACATGACGCAGGAGTTTATTCAAAAGGACAGGAAAAACAGGGAACTTTCTTTATAATAACCCCGTTTTCGGGCGATGGCGTTTTTGGCAACCGCAAGGGTCGTCTCTACGGTCGGTTGCCAAACCGTTTTTTGTCAAAAATGCTGTCAAAAGTTGATGTTTTTCGGTTTTTTATGTTATTTTGCCAAAATTAAAACCCTAAACCCTTATGGCAACGCATAAACTGACAAAAATTCGTAATAAAAGAATTATTGAGATGTTTCATGAGTTTCACGATGTGAAGCGCATGCGTCTGGACGATGCTTTAGATTTGCTTTCAAAGGACTACTTCTATCTTGATACGAATTATATCTACTCGCTGATTTTTTATGACAAGGAAAATCACGCGTATTATTGCCGTTTACAAAATGAACGGGCAACCCCCGCCCCTACAAATCGAACGCATAGCCGCGCTCAATAACCACTTCTTCCACCTGCGTTTCATCATACCGTTTCACGGCGCTGTCGTCATAGACGTTGCAGGCAAATGAGATGCGATACAGGTTGCCCGCACCCCCGCTGGCTTCGTCCATCATTGCCACCCGGCGCATCTCGCTGTAATTTTCGCCGGAGGTGCCGTGAAAAAGTTTGTGAATGTCGGTCAGCAGCCGTAAAAACTCCAATGCGCTTTCTTGGTTATATGCGCCGGTATAGGTGTCGTCAAAAGTTTCGTAATAGAACCGGAAGTCTATCTGCGTGTTGCAGTTTTGCGCCAGCAGTCCCTGATCTTCCGCAGAAAGCAGGTTAAAGGAAATGAATAGCGCCGGTGTGGGGAAGGGATGTTCCGTTGTCAGGTAATTCACCTGTTCGTGCCAAAGGTCTATCCACTGTACGGCGGGTAATTGGCTGTTTATCTTTCCGGCTAATTCCGTGTAAAGGTCTGTCCAATATTCCATAATTTTATTCTTTATTAAATTGTGTGCTGATTTCTCCGGTGAACCATTTGTCGAACTGCTTCACCAATGTATCGCTGTGTCCCATGAACTGACGTTTGGGTATTTTGATTTTAGAACCCTCCTTCATCAGCGCCATGCGCTTGCAAAATTCCGCCTGTGCATTCAATTTTTCTATCTTGAGCGTCACGCTCTTGCTATATTCCATCTTTGCATCTTTTTTCGAGCGCCGTTTTCTGAGCGGCGCCGTTTCGGAAACTTTCTTTGAATGCCCGGCAAATTCGTAATAGAGCTTCCAAAAGTGTGCTTTCATGGCTTTGGTTACGGTGATCTCCCCGCCTTCGTTATGAATTTCCGAATAGGGCGTATCTGATTCCACAACAATTCGTTCCGGCGTTTCTTGCACTTTCCGGATGGATTGCATCAATACGCCTTGCTTGTATAGTGTGCGCTTGCCTACTAAGGGATTCATGGTTTTTTGCCAGGCGGTGAGCGATTTGTCTATAAAGCCTTGCTTGACAAAGCTCTCTTTGAAGAATTTCACCGCCTCGCTACCGGCATACCGGTGTGCGTTTTCAAGTAAATTTTTTGCCATAGCAGAAAAATCCGGCGTTTCGTTTGTGTTTTCCATATTTTATATATATATTTGCACTCAAGGGTTCGCGAACGGTTTACTGCTCAAGAATCGGAAAATGGCGGTTTTTAACCGCCTTTTCATTTTAACAAATCCAAATCGGAAAACCTGTCTTTAATGATTTGCATTCTTGAGAGTTGAATCACCGATTTGTTGCGGATTATGATTAAACGCTTCACATTCTGATTTACTTCCTGATCCTTATAAATCACCGCCTTTTTGATTTTATCTTTCAAATCGCTTGCATCCCCTTTGTATTTGCTAATATCCACAACCACGTATTGACATCCCTGCTTGTTTGCTTTTTTTAGTTGATTGTTGAAAAAGTTGCCCGGCTCGTTGTGCGGCATGGTTTTCAGGTCGCCTAATATTCCGGGACGCCCGATACCCAGCTCCGGATTCTTTTCTCCGGCAACGCCTTGCTTGTGCGGACGGATATACACGTCTTTTTCCAACTTTTCAGCAATTAACTTAGCTGCTTTGAGATTGCTTTCCAAGTCGCGCCGGTCGGCAAAATCGTTGACAAATACCGTCCGTTCTTCACCTACGCGGATTGTCCGATTATATGGCATGTACTCTTTCATCTGCTCGGTATTGACCTTTACCGGTAATTTATCTTCCTGTGGGATGCCGGTAAAATAGGTATTGTTTTCCGTGAATATCTTGCCGGACAGGGCGGGGTTGTTCGCCCATTTGCCGTCCAAGTTTTTCATGCCGTTGGTCGTTGCCGGAGAGGTGGTTTGTTCGAGCCAGCAGCGGCAACCGGGGTCATACGGCGGTATTTGCGTCCATTCTTCTACGGGTTTCACCACGCCCTCGTTGACGGCGTGCGCATCGCGGACGTCATTATCCCCCATCGTCCGGTTCATCAGGCAAGGATAGATGTCTTTTTCCTTGACATATTCATTGTAATCGCGCGCCGAACCGGCGGAGTTGGCGGCAAACTTGTTCTCAACGACCTGATAGGTTGCGTTATAGAGATTGATTAGTTTTTTGGCGGATTCCGTATAATCGTCCTTGCCGGTATGCTGTTTTTTCAGGTCGCTCAATTCATTGATGATCCGGTAGGACTTTGCTCCTGCTGCTTGCAAGAGGTTATTGCGTAACTTGCCGGTCAGTTCCTCTGTATAGTAGCCTTTTCCCCAGCCGCTTTTAGTAGATTCGTTGAGTGAACTGTAATATTTGAGCGTCAAGTCCTTATCCAAGTCCTTGGCTTCCATTTTCTCCTCCCAGATTTTCTCCGCGATGCGTTCGGTTGTTTTGTCCCACGTGGCGGCATAGACAAGTCCCTGCCTGCCGAAAGGCAGGTAGTTGAAAGGTGGGTAATTTAATTTTGCGCCGGGTTCAGACTTTTTTTTTTGAGGTTCCGGCTCCGGTTCCGGTGCGCCGAAGAGTTTTTTCACGCCTACAATGGGTAAACCTGTCATTCGTACCAATTCTTCGATGTCAAATTCATAATGCTGAGAAAGGCTTTTTATCGCTTCTAAGATTTCTTTCAGCGTTAAGGTTTCCGTTTCGTCGTATTCAAAAGTGAGGTTAGCAAGGGGTTGGTACACGGAACTCAAAGAAACAAGGCGCGGAAACACTTCTTCATTCAGGTAGTATTTGAAAACCAATTTATCGACCTGTTGGCGATACTTGAGCAGATGTTCCTGAATGGTAGCGCTCCCTACATACGCTTTTTCATCTGTCAATCCGGTACCGCCTAACAGGTATTTACTGATATATTCGTCGCATTTTTTCAGCAAATCGTCAAAGGAATGATAGGCATTCATGCCGTTGCTGTCCGGCACTTCTATTTTTTCATTGCCCTGCAATACGGCAAAGTGATTCATGCGGAAATTCGATAGCATTTCAAAAAGCTCATCCCGCCGTGCAGTATCCATGCGGTCGGTGATGGCAAAAATCGGCGGTATGCCGAATTTCTCAATGAAGCTCATCCACGAGCCGAGACCTAACTTTTTTGCCAAAACGATGCTTGCCATAATCGAAAAAAGTCCCAAGTTCCAATCATTGCCGATTTGGATGTAATAGTTTCTGTACACACCTTCCTTGTAGCTCACGCCCTGCTCGTCGTACTCCTCTTTGACAACGATTCCCTTTTGTGCAATGAAATTGGATTGCGGGATTTCGGTTACTTCCTTGAGTTCACCTTTGTCGTTGAGTTCTATCATCTCAATAAGCGTGGTGCCTTGATAGGCGCCCATGGCGATGAGCCGTATCAAATCCATGAACCAGGGCTTCTCCAGCAACTTTTTCGCTTGGGTGTCTTCTTTTTGATTTTTGTCCATCAACCGGAACGGGGCGCACTGCACCGGAAGTGTGCGGTTGTCAATGCAGGACATGAGGTGCAAATCGAGCATAAGGGATTGATAGAACCGCATGAGATTGCCGCGCCGGGGGTTGTCCGGATCGGTGGCTACCATCATTGCCATCGTCCAGTCTTTGATTTCTTTGGCACGGTAGTTGGTGGCTTGCCTCCTGTATTCAGTTCCCCGGACGGTGCGTTTGTAATATTCCGCAAAAATCTTGTCGCTCTTTGCATTGGTTAGTATGAAAGAAGAAACCGCGGCGGTTATTTTTTTTACGATTGAAATCATATTTAATGAGTGTTTAAATGCCGTTTAAATGAAAAAATCCGGATTCGTATTGTTGCCGTACATGAGTTCCGCCACGCTGCCGTCCGGAGCGGTTACCTCCGGCATGCCTTGCAGCGCCAGGGCTTTTGACTGAATGCGTTCTAAGATTTTGACGGCTTCCTCGTAATAAGTAGTAAAATCTTCCGGCACTTTGCGGGCTGCGTTCCGGCGAACTGCCCGGTAAATAACGATCATGCTGATGACTTGTACCAACACGCCGTTGCGCAGTACCGGGTCTGCATCAAAAATTTTGTCCACTTGGTAGCTGCCGATGAGATAGCCTTTGGCAAGGTCGATGGCGGTCGCTTCGATGGTATCCAAGATACCCTCATCCGGTTGCCGGTCTTCTCCCATAATGGAACTGTTGAGTAGCGGTTCTTGGATGAGGGTCAGTAAATCACCTTTATTAATGTATTTCATAATCAAGGAATTTGATAGGTCTGTTTCATTTTTCCCATGCGATAGGTTTTTTCGCCGGTATTGCGGCGGGTAGGCGTGGTATATTTCTCCAGCGTCGATATTGCCTGTTGGTCGGCATCGGGACTATCGTCATGTTCGGTACTGCCTTCCTCGACGGCGCAAAGCTGCATGATGGCGACTTGCGTGTCGTTATGACTTTTTAAGTCTTCATTGTAATAGATGCGTGAGTTCTGATAATAAGGTTGCATGGTCAACATCCGTCCGAGTTTATTCCCGTGCGGAATCACCTTCATGGCATTCAAACTTATGTTATGCCGGATTTCCGCTTCGTCGATATTTCGTTGCACTTCTTCATTCCAGAATTGGCTTTCGTATTGAAAAATCACATTAACGCCTGCCGGGAGGCTTTTTTTGAAATCACACATCCAGTCGCAGGCGAATTTCATTTTTGACTGCTTCACATAGCAATCTATCTTGTAAAACTTCCTGTCTTTCGTTCCCCATGCTTTCACGGCGTTGTAATCGCTCGTCTTGTTGTCCGTATAAGCAATATCCCAATGCACCACGATAATCACCATCTCTTGCAGAGAAGGGAGTTTGCAATACTGAATTTGATCTTCGCTGAAATTTTTACCTTCCAGCTTCGTTTCGTGCAGGTATTCCGCATACGCGGCGACAATCCCCATGTCCCGCTCCTTATCTATATAATAAGCAGCCGTGTACATGCCTTTCCATACCGGTTCATGCGTTACTTTATTATACGCTTCTATATGGTGAATCCGCCAGTGCGGATGCCGTTCCTGTAAAATGGTTTGTGTCATGACACGGGCAAAGCGGTTGTTGGCATAGAGAAGTCTTCCGATACTGCCCGTCATGGTGGGCAGTATGTCGCTCTCAATGTGAGCAGCCTGTTTGTGCATACGCTTGGGATTCGCAATCGTGTCCGGCGTTTCCAAGTCGTCGATTACCCAGAGGTTCGGGCGGCGTTGCTTGACGCGCAACCCCCGCACTTTCTGTTTGATCCCGAACGCCATGCCGATAAACCGCTGGTCGATGGTTTTAAAGTTCCCGATTTCCCAATCGCCCTCACATTTTTGCTTGCCAAAGTCGTGTATAAAGAGTGGATTCCCTTCCAATTCCGCTTGTATATCGGACAAAAGTTCTTGCGCCCGCTCCTTGCTGTCGGATTTAAGGCACATAAATATTTCTTCATCACGCGCATAGAGCCATAACGGAATGATAATATCGCACCAGACGGATTTTGCCAGCCCGCGTCCCCATTGGGCGAAAAACTTAATAAACACATCGGCAGCGATTTCTCCGGCTGCCTGCTTCTGAAACTCCGCGCAGGGAGCGGTGGCATAATGAGAGAGGTACGTCTGGACAAAATAGACCACATCGCGCTTAGCCCGCTCTATCCGCTCCTGTTGCTGTTTATGTGTCTCGAAAGGATTCACCTCGTTGGCTTTGCTGGCTATCGCCAATTTGGCAAGATATTCCTCTGCCAGCTTTTTATCTATTACTTTTTGCGATGCCATGCTACCAAATAGTTTTTTGCCGGAAAGAGCCTAATTTTGTCCATTCCGGTCTATCGGAATAATGTTCTTGACCGCACCATTCCTTTTTTACCGTTTTTTCTTCCAAGCATTTTTCACAGAAATAAACGTCTGTTTGTTTCCATGTTTGACACCTTGAATTTGAACGTCCATAATTTTCTATCACGCGGTCGGTTTCTTTGTAAATCCACTTATGCACACATGTTTTCATATTATCCTAAATCTATGGTTCGTTTGCGAACATAATATTCCTGAAAGGGTATGATTTTCATAAACAGTTCTTCATCATACTCCCTGAGCGCCTTGAACACATCGTCCATTACATTAATCAATTCTCCGAGCGTGTACCGGCTTTCCTTCTCCAACGACTGCAATACCTTATTATGCTTGGATATTTCGTCGCTCACTACCCGCGCCTTTTTGCGATACTCTAATTCGGCTGGTGCATCGCCGATGGTTTGCGCTCCCCGGATTTGAGTTTCCAATTCCAACCGTTCGGCAGAGAGCAGCCGGATAATTTGCTTGGTATTGGTTACATCCGTTTCCGTTGTGGCTTGCCGCGCCTGACGCTGATCCCGCCAGCCGTTATCTTTTGCCCAGGCGGACATGGTTACTTCGGTTACCCCCAGCAACTCGGCAGTCTGCTTTTGCGTCAAGCCCTGCATGACGATGTATTGGTAGGCGGCATATTTGAGCTTGTCATATTCCGCTGCCGGTAACTGCTTTTTCTTTTGGGCGACTGCATTTTTCCGTTTGATACCTTTTTTCGACATGCCTGTTTTGTTTTGCACAAAGTTGATTGGATTTCGTTGTGTATCAAAAAGTTGTTTTGCAGTTGTCTAAAAAAATTGAGAACTACTCACTTATTTTCTGTGTTTCTGCGAAAATTGTAAGTAATTGAAAATGTGATTTTTATGCCTGAAAAACGCCGTTTACATTTGCCGTAACAAAAAAAAACGGGTATGCCGAAAAATTTGCAAATAACCATTACCGCCGAAGGCGCCACAGGGCGCGTGGACATTATCGGCTCTATCTCGGAATGGGGTCGCAACAATGCGACCGACTTCCGCAGCCGGTGCGAGGAGCTGAAAAAAGGCGGCGTTACCTCCTGCCACGTTTATCTGATGACGGTGGGCGGAGATTGCTTCCAAGCCAATGAGATAGTGAACATACTGAACGAAGTATTCGGCTCCTATACCGGAGAAGGCGGGGCGATGGTTGCCAGCGCAGGAACGTATATCGCCGTGCATGCCAAAAGTTTTCTGATGGCGAAAAACGGTCAGTTCATGATTCACAAACCGCAGGGCAGCGCATACGGCAATGAGGTGGAAATCAAAAATCAATTGACGTTGATCCAGAACATGACCAAGATTTATTATGACGCTTACAAGGCAAAGTTAAAAAAGCCGGAATCCGAATTTGAAACAAAATGGAATGCCGGGGATTTTTGGATGACCGCTGAAGAAGCAAAAAGTTGGGGGTTTGTCTCCGCTATTAAAGAGCCCGTCAAAATTAACGATGCCGTGGCACAACTGATTCGCGCCTGCGGCTCTCCCATCCCTGTAATTACAGATAACCAATTACATATAGAAACAATGGATTTACAAGCAACTGCGACCGCGCTGGGATTAGCCCCAACCGCGACGCAAGAAGAAATCAATGCCAAGATTGCGGAATGCGCAAACAAGGTGAAGGAATTAGAGACCCTGCAAGCGCAGATAGCGCAGGAGAAAAAGCAACAACAGACGGCACTGATCAAAGCTGCGCTGGATGCTGCCGAAAAGGAACACCGCATCGTGGCAACCGAACGCGCCAAATGGCAAGCCATGTTCGACAAGGATTTTGACGGAACCAAGGCGTTGCTGGACGGCATACAGCCGGTAAAGAAACTGTCCGCCGGTACAGGAGCAAGAGGCGGGCAAACCCCTGCAACCGGCGACGGAACCCATCAAGGAAAAACGTTCGACCAATGGCAGGAAGAAGACCCGAACGTGCTGGCTACGCTGCAAGAAGAAGATCCGGACGCCTACGACGCTCTGTTTGAGGGGTGGAAAAAGAAAAATGGAATTAAATAACGATAGGGGCGGGTTTGACCGCCCTATAAACACGCACCTTACAGGCGGGCAAATCCCGCCAATTATACGGGCGGCAGACCCCGCCCCTACCAATAACCTAACCTTAACTATTTATTTATATGGCTATTTACGATTCAGGCAATTACCTCAATCAATACGTTGCTCCGCAACTGCTGGTTGAGTTCAAGAACTACAAGGACGATTTTATCGGCGTTTTGAGAGGCGCTCCGGCGGCAGCGCTGACTGCCGACGGCATCCGGTACAACATGCTCATCAACAACGTGGGTTTCTACGTGGGCAACGTGGAAGACTTTACGGCTAAATCAATGGAAGGAGCCAAGGTTTTCGTACCCTGGGAAAAGTACGATACCGACCCAACAAAAGTAACTGATGCGGAAATCCGCGCGCTCAATTACGACAAACGCTCCGAAGTGCGGGTTCGCCATACGCAAGCTTTCAAAATGGGTATCCGCGACCACGTGATGTTCAAACTCGCTCCCGATGACAATACCTCTCCCGACATGCCGGTGGTGCGGACAACGGGAAAAGACGACGGTACGGGACGCTTGCGTCTCAGTTTCGCCGACTTGGTGAAATACTTGGAAACGGTGAAGAAACTGAACTTGCCGGAGATGAACGAATTATACCTTATCCTTTGCCCGGAACACGCTACGGATTTGATTCTCGACCGCGACTCGGCGCAATATTTTGCAGACAGGAATATCTTTTTTGATCCTGTTACCGGTAAGGTGCGCTCCATCATGGGCTTCAAGTTTTTTGAGAACAACGCTATTCTGGCATACGATAATACCGATCATAAAAAGGCAAAAGGGTCGGCTTTGATTAGTACAGACCGTGTTGCGTCTCTGTTCCTCTATGCGCCTTGCACGGTGTGTCATATTCACTCGGTGAAAATTCTTTATAAACCGGAAACGATTGATACCCATTCCGCAGACCCGACTTCGGAATTCAGGTTGCAGACCTACGGTCTAATCGACCGTGTGCGGGATTACGGTTTTGGCGCATTGGTGTCCGGAATTGCAGCAGGGAAAAAATAAAATGGTACGGGCATGTAGGAGTGAGGCATGCCTCGCCCTGCAAACCCCGCCCAAACAAATAGAATCATGAAAACATTAGACGAAAAACAACGGAAAGAGATAGCCGATGAGGTATTCAAGAGCTATCCGAGGGTGCAAAAAGTAATCGTTGCCGCAGACGGTCAGGCGTTCATTGCGGATGAAAACGACCTGGCAGCAAAAAGTCATTCCAAGCACAACCGGTATAAAAAGGAATTGGAACTCTATACATTCCGGCGAACGGAACCGGAGAAAGAAACATCTGAAAAAGAAAATCCGGCAACGGTTAAGGAAATCATCGCACAAATTGAAGCTGCAGGAACTACAGAAGCGGTACAGGCAATTTTAGAAAAGGAACAAAATCAGGAAAAGCCCCGTAAGAGCGTTACAGAAGCAGCGACAAAGAAATTGGAAACCTTAGAAAAACAACCGTCATGAGTTTTGAAGGCGTTATCATTAACAAGCTAAACGGCGGATTAGGTCGCGGAGCGGACAATCCCGACAGGGTGATTTGTCTCGTATGCGGCTGTACCGATAGCGAGCAGGTAATCTATAAAAAAGCGATTCCCCTGCTCGATATTACCGCTGCCGAAACGCTGGGTATTACGGCTGCTTCGGACGCTAATAATGCGGAACTGACGCATTACCACCTGAGCGAGATGTTCCGGCTTTGTCCGGGATTCACTTATTACCTCCTGCCGGTGGCGAAAGAGACCACCGTGGCGCAGTTGGTAGCCGATGCGGATGTCTTGTCCGCGCTGCGCGGTGTGAAAGACCTGAATGTGATTGGTATTGCCGGTATGGCGTCTGCCACTGTCCCTGCGATTAGTGCGGACATATTGGCGTTGCAGGGGTTGGTAAATACTTTCGCTACCGAACACCTGTTAATCGACGGTATTATTCTGGAAGGGGTGGGACAATCGCAACGGTTGCCCATACCGGATTACCCGGACTTGCGGGCGTTGACAGCTGAAAACATCAGCGTGGTTATTGCGCAAGACCCCGCGCAGGCAGCTTTGAATGAAGCATATCATGTGCGGGCGGCGGTGGGAACTGTATTAGGCTCCATTGCCGTGCGAGCTGTGCATGAGGATTTGGGGAGCGTGGATGTGGAAAACAAGCCCGGCACGCGCAAGGGACAGGAAAGCTATTCGCTTTCGGATCAGATCAGCGGACGCTGGCTTTCGGCAGCGCTCTCGGACGGAACGCCTTTTGCCAGCCTAACGCCGGCACAGCAAAAAAATCTGTCCGGCAAAGGCTATATCTATGCAGGCGCTTTTGCGGATTATGACGGCTTTTATCTATCCGGCTGCCCCACGGCGGTGCAGAAATCGAGCGACTATGCGTATTTTAATTATAACTGCATCTGGAACAAGGCGGCGCGGATTATCCGCAAGACACTCATTCCAAAAGTGCGATCCAAAGTGCCGACCGATTCCGCAACGGGCGAGATAAAAAGTACGTGGGTGTCCTCTTGCGAGGGGTTGGTAAAGCAGCGTTTGGAAACCATGATTTCGGCGGGAAACATCGAAGCGGCGGACGTATCTATCAATCCGGCGCAAACGGTGAGTGAAGATACACCTTTATTAATCAAAGCGCAGGTGGTGGTGGGACAAATTGTGCATGAATTCGAGGTGGATTTGGGTTTAACTTCTAAAATCGAATAAAGATGGCAGTTATCATAAATAAATTCGGACGCCTGATAGGTTGGAACTCCGTTACGGTCAACGTGCTGGGGCGGGATGTGGAAGGCATTACCGCAGTGAAGTACAACGACTCGAAGGAGAAGGAAAATTCATACGGCGCGGGGGCATACCCGATTGGACGGGGAGAAGGCAATTATGCGGCAGAGGCTTCCATCACACTCAAGAAAGAGGAGATTATTGCTATTCAGCAAATGCTGCCTCCCGGCAAGCGATTGACGGACATTGCTCCTTTTGACATCGTTGTGGAATACGAATATCAGTTGATGAAATACCGCGACCGGATTCGCAACTGCGAATTTACCGACAATGGGGTGGAGGTGAAACAGAACGACAAGACTATTGACAAAGAAATGAAACTCATTGTCAGTCATATCGGTTGGAATGAATAGAATCATGCAAGAAGTAATATATTATAATGAAGATTGCTTGACCGGTATGGAGCGGATAGATGCCGGTAGCATTGATTGTATACTGACCGATCCGCCGTATTTGTATCTGAAAAATCAGAAGTTAGACCGCCCTTTTGATGAGACATTGTTTTTTAGTAAAGCAAAACGTATTTTAAAAGATAATGGATTTATTGTAATTTTTGGACGTGGAACATCTTTCTATCGCTGGAATACCATTCTTGCAGATTTGGGATTTCAATTCAAAGAAGAAGTTATTTGGGACAAAGGATTTAGTACAAGTCCGCTGATGCCTGTTTCTCGTGTGCACGAATCAATTTCTATATGTACGAAGAAAAACGGAATTATCAACAAAGTAAAAGTTCCTTATTTAGAAAGGAAAAAGCATGATATTGACGGGATAATAACTGATATTAAAAGAATGAAAGCGATTCTCAAAAACACAAAATCACTGGATGCTGTTTTAAATTTTTTAGAAAATAACAAAGTCAATTATGAACGAAAGCACACAGATAAATTCGCTTCTTCTTATCATAAAAATTCATTTAAGAGCGCAAACGTAGAATCCTGTTCAATGAGGGCGATTCGTGATGGTATGAATGAAAGTACAATCATAAGAGAATATCGTGAACGTTATACGTCAATTCATCCTACACAAAAACCTGTCCGCTTGCTTGAAAGACTTTTAACATTAGTAACCAAACCCGGCGACTTAGTACTTGACCCATTCGCCGGATCAGCCTCAACTGCCATCGCCTGCATGAATTTACAACGCAAATTCATTGGTTACGAAATCGATAATGAGTATTATGAGGCAAGCAAGGAGCGAATTAAAAATCATCAATCCCTATCTAATAAGGAATAACCTTTAATTTTTGAAAAAATGAATACCAAAGAACAATTAATAAAAAAATACATCAAGGAACATTGCACTATTCCGGAGCCGGAATTGGCTGCTTTGCGAGCAAAATACGGTAAAATCAAAATTCTCGTTGTTGTCATTGAACCGCCTGTGCTGGATGAGGAAGGCAATGCAACAGATCCGGGAGAAGTGTATTATTTTGCCGTTCGCCGTCCCGATCCGGGGCATATCGGAATAATAATGAAGTATGCAAAAAATAATGATCTGGATAATTATATCGGTTCGTTCATAAAAAATCTCATAGTAGCGGGGGATTTGGAAGCATTGAAAAATGACGGACTGGTTTATCTGGGGCTTTCTTCACAGATGGATGAACTTCTCAAACCCTATCAGGTTTTTTTTATCGGTGCATAAAGCAGGCACAAATTTCGGATGATGATCCGGTGGCGCAGATAGACGCTATTTTATACAAAAATTATGGCGTGCGTCTGGAGAACGTGGACATTCATACCTATTGCAGGCTTTATGCGGAATGGCAATACCTCACCCGCGTGAATTACGAAAATCAGAAAGCGGCGCTATTGGACGCCGCCTCTGAAATTTTAAAGGCGATTTTTCCATCGAATTAACAAAATGGCATCACAGACTACGCAATGGATTCTGGAATTAGTCGATAAGATCACTTCTCCCATGAAGGGGATAGGTCAATCGACTGAGGAAAGCAGGGAGAAAGCGGACAAGCTGGGGGATTCCTTCAAAAAACTGTCTGCTATTGACCTGTATGCCCTGTCCGGCAGCATGGACAAATTGCGTGATATGATGGGTAAGTTTTCCGCACCCGGCATTGCGTTTGACACGCAGATGAAGTCCGTGCAGTCGGTAACGAAATTGGCGGACGAGGAGATGGAAAAATTGGGGGACAGCGCGCGGAAATCGGCGAAAATTTTTGGCGTGGATGCTGCCGGTATGCTGGAAAGTTACGGTTCCGTCATTGCGCGGTTCGGACCGGACGTCGCCAAAAGCGACGAGGCGTTGTCCGTAATGGGTACGGACATTGCCGTGCTGAGCAAGCTGATGAAAGGCGACGCGGTTGGCGCCATGGATGCGCTTACCACGGCGATGCTGCAATACGGCGTGGATTTGTCCGACCCCATTGCAGCTTCTGCGGAAATGACACGCATGATGAACGTGATGGCGGCGGCAGGTAACGAGGGCGCCTCGGAAGTGGGCGACACGGCGGAGGCATTGAAAAACGCCGGGGTGCAGGCTTTGAATGCGAATGTGAGTTTTGAACAGACCAACTCCGCTCTGCAAGCGTTGGCGCAAGGCGGGTTGTATGGAGCCGAGGCGGGGGTGAAGCTCCGCAATGTGCTGGCTAAGATGTCGGGCGAGGACGTGATTCCCAAAGAGGCGGCAGACAAACTGCGTGCGCTGGGAGTGAATTATGACGTGGTATCCGACAAGACAATCCCCTTTACCGACCGCTTGCGGGAATTGAAAAAGGCGCAAGGCGATGCCACCATCATGGCGCAGATTTTCGGGATTCAGAACGATGCGGCGGCGCAGATTCTATTGAACAGCGTGGATGCGCAGGATGAGCTAACTCAGAAAATCACCGGTACAAATGCTGCCGTGGAATCGGCGGACATCGTGATGGGTAGTTACGAGGAGCGTATGGGACGAATGAAGGCGTGGTTCAGCGATTTGGGTATCAGCATTTTTTCCGCAACAGAAAAAGTGCTTCCCTTTGTGGACAGCCTTGCCGGAGCGGTGAGCATGATGGCGGATTTGTCTAACGCGCGCAAAGGCGTTTTGTTGCTTTTCAATACGTTGCGTAACATTCCCGTGCTGGGTACGGTTGTGAACGGCGCATTTAATTTGATGTCGCTGGGAGCGAAGGGATTGGGAGTGGCTATTATGAACATTCCGCTTGTGGGATGGATTGCGGCAGCCATTGCGGGTATTATTGCATTAGGTACATACTTTTGGAATACCTCCGCACAGTTTCGCTCCATCCTGACAGGGGTTTGGGAAGCTGTAAAAGCAGTATTCGGCGGCATCGGTCATTTTATCGGCGAAGTGTTCGGCGCTATCTGGCATCTTATTAAGGGGGTGTTCAATCCGGCGAACTGGTTTGACGAAAACTATCATTTTTCTGATGCGTTTGACCGCATCGGCAATGCGGCGAAGGAATATGGCGAAAATATTGGTAAAGCGTTTTCGGAAGGCAGGGAAAAAGGCATGGAGAGCTTCTATGAGGCGCATCCCGACAAACGTCCCGCAAATGCAGGGGCGACCTCTGCGGACGCCAAAGACACAACGGGACAATCGACGAACCTGAACAAAACCGCCTCTCCCATTATCACGCCCAAGCCGTTGCCGGTTAGTAATAGTAACCGCCAATCGGAATTATCCGGTTCCGGAGCCAGCGGGGTAAAAAGCATTACGCAGAACATTGAGATAAAAAACTATTTCAACACAGATGGCAAAACAGACATAAACGCCATTGCGGAGCGCATTGTGCGTATTGTGAATGAAAAATTAAGAGATGCCACAACATTGGCATTTTAATTAACAATATGGAAACAAACAAACTGATAGACATCGGGCAAGCCTTTCAACTTATGAGGGAAGTGTACGGCTTTCCAAGTCCGATTTACCTGCCGCGACTTACAAAGGAGGATTTCGTTGCACGAGGATACCGGCTGCCCGATGTTTGGTTGGAAGAGGAAGAAATGGACAGGTTGAGCCGGTTCGGCACGCCGGTGGTGGGTAGTTTCACCATTCAGGGCAGGACGTATAAGATGTATGATGAGGCAAGCGGACGGTTGATTGAGCGATCGGTTCCGGATTTTGAGTTTCCGGTGGCTACCATTGTGGACTTTGAGCGACCGAAAAATATCATAAAAACGCCGACGATTGGCAGTGCCGGTACCGTGAAAGAGATATTTGGGTTCGATGATTGGAAAATCAACATTCGCGGCATTTGTTTGGACGACGAAAGCCGGACGGCTTTCAAAACCGCTAAGGAGCAGCAGGAGGTATTGATCCGGCTCAATATGATTGCCGGATCGCTGGAACTGGCAGAAGGAAAGGTATTTTTTGAAAAGTCGATAAACAGCATTACGATAGAAAAATTAACGCTATCCGCCGTGCAGGGAAAGCCGGGCATCATTCAATATGAAATAGAGGCTTCCAGCGATGAGGATATATTATTGATAGACGTATGACTTACGCAATGAGTGGGGAGATAGAATTTCCGGCGGTTCGGGATCGGCAAAAAATAACAATCCGACGGTTCAGTTCGGTGAAGATTGACAGCAACCGGAAGAATCTGACCGATACGGCTACAATCGTGTTGCCACGCCGGGTAAAGGATTTTGACCGCTTTGACATAAAAAACGTGTTCCAAACGGGCGATCCGGTTATCATCCGGTTGGGGTACGACGGCGAACTGCATACGGAGTTTGAGGGATACATTGCACAGGTATCCACTTATGTGCCGGTGGTGATTGATTGTGAAGATGAAATGTTTCAACTCAAGCGCAAAACGGTGAGTATCAGCCGGGCGTCCTGCTCTTTGAAAGAACTGTTAAAAGCCGTTGCGGGGGAGTATCCAATAGAATGTGATGAGATACCGATTGGTTCCGTGCGGTACGCTAATAAATTGGTCTCCGAGATATTGGACGATTTGAAGGAAAAAATGAAGCTGTACAGTTATTTCAGGGGCAAAACCCTGTTTTCCGGTCGCGCTTCCAACACAGGGACGCGCATTGCGGTCGTTGTGGAAAAACAGGCGTCGGATTCTTTGAAGGACAAGAATGTGGAAAAGGTCATGGTGCGGGTGGAATCGCTGCAATGGGTGAAGAAGAAGGGACAGAAAAGAAAGTTAATTGCCATGAAAGGGGAGAAAAGTGGACAGGTGATTACCATCAAGCAACCGAATTTGACGCAAATTGAGATAGAACGGATTGCTAATGACCTTTATACGAAAGCCAAGCAGCCGGGCTTGGATGGAGAGTTGACGCTGTTCGGTGTGCCGCGATTGGAACATGGCATGATAGTCGATTTAAGCAGCTATCTCTACGAGGAGCGCAACGGGTCGTACTACATTGATTCGGTAGTGAAGTCGGTAGAAATCGGGCAAGGATACAGGCAGGTAGCCAAGTTGGGTAATAAAACAACCATGTGAACGATTATGAGCATAGAATCAGAAGCAACAAAATTTAAAACGCTGTTTAAACAACATTTAAATGGCGCAAAAACGGCGCAAATACGGTATGTAAGCTGTAAGGCGGTGGATTGGGATAATCGAATCATGGAAGCAACGGATGAGGACGGATTGGAGTATTACCATATTGCTTGCGGATTGGGGGCTGTGGTGATGAAACCGGCGGTTGGGAGCGATTGTGTCATTGCTATTATGGAAGATGAGGAGAGTGTGGCGGTACTCCTGCAAGCGGATGAGGTAGAAGAAATACTATTCCGTAACGGGGAAAACGGCGGATTGACCATCACGCCGAAATTGGTTGAGGAATTGGAAAAAACAAACGATTTGTTAGAGGCGCTCATACAAGTGCT
>SNRY01000103.1_pt1 | contig 32759 bp, 16 predicted proteins | sample 4693421 | NCBI WGS metagenome assembly SNRY01 (sample SAMN11003215, study PRJNA524138) | termite gut metagenome | isolation source: Bacteroidetes bacterial symbionts from single cell of protist host amplifed... | host: Streblomastix strix ... | reverse complement strand
TGATCACGTATAATTTTCCGGTAATTGTTAATAAAAATATTGCGCATAATGGTGTACATCCACGCTTTAAAATTAGTATCGGGGATATACTTTTTTTCATTATCCAATGCTTTTAGGGAGGTTTCTTTTACGTGATTCACCATTTGCTCTTTCGGCAGATATTGTTGTTCTTTCGCTTTGTTATAAGCCAGTTCGATCACATTTCTCATCTCCCTGTCTTTCAGCAATTCAATAGCGGCTTTGCAAGCAATGAACTCATTCAAACTCGGCATATCAATACCGTAATAATCGGGATAGCGCACTTGCGGAGAAGAAGAGATAATCACTATTTTCTTGGGGTGCAAACGGTCGAGAATACTGATAATACTTTGTTTCAACGTTGTACCGCGTACAATACTGTCGTCTATGATTACTAAGTTATCTTCATGGGGGTTTAAACTACCGTACGTTATGTCATATACGTGGGCGACCAAATCATTGCGCGTATTCCCTTCGGTTATGAAAGTACGAAGTTTAATATCCTTTATCGCCACCTTTTCGCTACGAATACGCATGGAGAGTATTTGTTCCAGCTCACTATGATCCGGATTATGACCTAATGCTTCGATACGCTTTATTTTTAGTTTATTCAAATAATTGTCAAGCCCTTCCAACATCCCGTAAAAAGCCACTTCGGCTGTATTGGGAATAAAAGAAAAAACAGTATGTTCCACATCGTTATTGATAGCTTTCAGAATAGGAGCCACTAAATTCATGCCCAACCTTTTTCTCTCCTTATAAATATCCATGTCGCTTCCTCGCGAAAAGTAAATACGCTCAAAAGAGCAGGATTTTACCTCCTTGGGTTTGTTTATTTGTGCCAAACGTACTTTACCTTCCTTATTCAAAAAGATGGCTTGCCCCGGTTGCAATTCTTTAATGGAATTAGCCGACACATTTAATACCGTTTGAATTACCGGACGCTCGGAAGCATGTACCGCTATTTCATCATCTATATACCAGAAGGCAGTCCGGATGCCCCAGGGGTCGCGAACGAGAAAGGTCTCGCCACACCCGTTCACTCCGGCAACGACATATCCCCCATCCCACTCTTTGGTTGAGGTTTTCAAAACATTAGCTAAATCAATATGCCTTTCAATATCTCGTGTAATATCTATACCCTTCAATCCCTTCGCTATCGATTCATTGAAAAGGTATTCCACTTCGCGGTCGAGGCGATGCCCCACTTGTTCCAGCATGATATAGGTATCGGCATAGATCCGAGGATGCTGTCCCATAGCTGTGATTTGTGCAAAAATCTCGTCCACATTGGTCATGTTGAAATTACCGCACAACGCCAAATTTTTCGCTTTCCAATTATTACGTCGCAAAAGGGGATGCACATAAGATATACCCGATTTTCCGGTAGTACTGTAGCGCAAATGTCCCATATAAACCTCTCCCGCAAAAGGTAAAATACGCTTGGCGTAGTTTGCATCTTTTAAAAGTGCGGGAGGCAAATCTTTAAAATGGCTATGCACAGTGTCAAATATCTCAGTAATAGCTCCGGAACCCAACGCCCGTTCACGAAACATATACTCTTCCCCTGCGTTTACTTCCAATTTAACACAGACCAAACCGGCGCCTTCCTGTCCCCGGTTATGTTGTTTTTCCATTAACAAGTAAAGTTTGTTTAGTCCGTACATCCACGTACCATACTTTTCCTGATAATATTCCAAGGGTTTCAACAGGCGTATTAAAGCAATGCCGCATTCATGTTTCAGTGGTTCCATGCAAGCGTTTTTGAATGTAAATACATTTCGTCTGCAAAGGTAGAAATATTCTTTATATCTCGGATAACCTTCCATAAATTCGGATAAATAAGAAAAGACCGAAAACTATCAAATATCACCCAAAAACTATCGTTGTCAAATACTCCCCCAAAGCAAGTTTGTAACCCTCCCATGCTCCGGAAGGAATATCTGTAGATTCGTATATAAGAACCAACACGAATAATAACCTAATAAACTAACGAGTATGGAAACCGACATTAAATTTAGAAAAGAATTAGAACATATTCAAAACGAACTACTCCGTTTTGCGTATAAACTGACTTCCAACAGGGACGATGCAAACGACTTACTACAAGAAACCTCCCTAAAAGCATTGGATAATGAAAAAAAGTATATCCCCGATACTAATTTTAAAGCGTGGATGTACACCATTATGCGCAATATTTTTATTAACAATTACCGGAAAATTATACGTGATCAAACTTATGTAGATCGAACGGATAACTTGATTCAATTGAACCTGTCACAAGACTCAGGTTTTGAAAGTACGGAAAGTACTTACGACTTAAAAGAGATGCACCGCATTGTCAACGCATTGCCTACAGAATACAAGATACCTTTTTCCATGCACATTTCAGGATTCAAATATCGCGAAATTGCCGAGAAATTGCAACTCCCCTTAGGAACAATAAAGAGCCGTATTTTTTTCACCCGGCGCAAATTGCAGGAAGATTTAAGGGATTTTATCTGAATCTGTGTACAACAATTCCTTTCAAACAGGTAACACGATGATTATGCCAAATAATTTCGACGATTGCTGACGGACAATCGTCGAAACTATTCAAAAGTCGATTTTTCTTTTTCCGAATGAGGCGTCTATTTTGTTTCGTATCATAACGGAAGCTATCATATCAGGTAAGGTACTTCCGACTATTTTCAGTTTGAATAATCGGGCGAACGTACCGCGTTCTACGGGAATCATGTCGTAAATAATTCCAAAACCCATACCCGACCGAGAGAAAATAAGTTCGGAAAGTTCATCTTGGGCATACTCCACTTTCCAACGGTAAAATCTATGGTTTCCTGGTCGTAACGGTTTAAGAATTGAGACAAGATGTGTTTATCCGTTGTATGGCAAAAGGCTTCGGGGGCAGTGCGAATCCATTTTTCGGCTTCGATTTCCGTACGCAAGTCGGGCAATTCGATTATTGATTGGCTATCTCTCTGCTTACTCAAATAAGGATGCGGGATATTTTCCCAACAGTATTGAAATTCTTCAAAAGCCCCACCGCAACATTTGGAAAAACGGGCATCGCAAATCTTGCCTTCGAACAGTAAGACTTGTCCGCGAGTAGTCGCTACAGCTTGACGGACAATTTCAGTAAAGGCGCGGGTAATACCTTGATAGCGTTGGCAATAGTCGTCGGCGCAAACGTCAAAATGGATCGGCTGCATCCGTCCTAAAGCATCATACAGTCGATGAAACAATCTGATGGCGTCTGCATCGTTATCGGATTCCATGATTAAAACCATACAGGGAGAATCCTCCGAGACCCTTAAAATGGCTTTTCCCTGTGTTGCCACTTCTTTGGTTCGCAAGTTTTTCCAATCTTTTTCTACCGGAAGAAAACCTTTGTTTCCCACTTGGAAGTGAGCGTGGTCGGGAGCGGAAGCTCCGCATCTGGGACCATTATAAAAGACAACACAATCGTCCAAACTCTTTGCCAAGCTGAAGCATATCGTCGAAACGTGAAAGAATACGTTGTTTCACGTGCTCTCGCTCCGCCACCGTATAATGCCGGATAAAAATAGGAAAAGGGTGACCAATAGCCTATAATGCCCGTTAAAAGCTATCCCTTTCTGCTCTGCCGGAAGATGGTCCGGGCAAAGAAAACATTTTCTTTCCCGTATGGATGCATCATCCACTTTAGCTGCGGAGGAAACAAGGCGAGCCGGATTGAACTGCACCTTATACAGACAACCGTTCACATTCAACTCTTTTTCCCTGACTTGCCGCAAAGCATCGTAATGATTCCTTGCCATTTCCCATGAGATAAGTTGGTCTTTGAACAGTTGTTGTACGGATTCTTTCATTTATCTATTCGATAAATTCTTACCTTGATGCTTAGCTGTTCAATCTAACAAAGTTGAATGCCATTTTCAAAAAGCTTTAGTCTTACATATCCGTTAAACCAAATTCAGATTAAAATAACAATTAAACTATCAAAATTTTGACTATCACATTTACATTAAGGTGAAACTACTCCTCTATGGTTTTGTTGATTGACAGATTGAAAACTTGTATATACACCTGCTCACATAGTTTTCTCCCGGGCGAAGTACAGTGCTTGGAAAATTCGGTTGATTCGGACTGTCGGGGAAGTGCTGCGTCTCTAAGCAAAAGGCACCGCGAGATGGATAGTTCACTCCCAGTTTCCCGTTGTTTTTCTTTCCCATACCGGTATAAAACTGGATACATGGTTCGTTGGTATAAACTTCCATAATAATTCCACTCGTTTCCGAAATAGCTTTAGCCGCTAAGATAGTTATATCCCCCTGAGTATTTAATACCCAATTATGATCGTATCCCTTCGCTTTTTGTAGTTGCTCATAAGGATCATCGATATGTGCGCCAATAGCTATAGGCTTACGTAAATCCATCGGAGTTCCGTCCACTGATTCCAACACCCCTGTTGGAATAAATGTTGCATCAAACGGGGTAAATCTATCGGCGTTAATCTGTATTAAATGATCTGCTATTTGAGAGCCGGGAACGCCTGAAAGATTGAAATAACTGTGATTGGTCAGATTCACAACAGTTGGTTTATCGGTAGTTGCTTCGTACCGGATGTCAACCGCGTTATCATCTGTTAGCGTATAGGTTACTTTGACATTCAGATTGCCGGGAAATCCTGCTTCACCATCCACAGATAAATATCTCAACTCCAAGGTCTGCCCGTTTACCTGAATGGCGTCCCATAAACAGGTATGAAATCCTCTTACTCCCCCATGCAGACTATGCCCGTTACCAAACGTCAGAATTTTTTGTTCTATGCCATCCAATGTAAACTTAGCATTGGCAATGCGATTTCCGTACCGTCCGATTAAAGCTCCGAGATAGTCGCGAGATTTCAGATAATCCGTAATCTTGTCATATCCCAGAACAACATCCGTCGGTTTACTGTTCTTATCAGGCACCATCAGGGAGACCAGACGTCCCCCGTAATTCGTGATACAAGCTTCAAGACCATTCTTGTTTTTCAACACATATAAAGCAACTGGTTTACTTTCTACCTCAACTATAAAATCAGATGGTTTCAAACCTGAAAGGGTAGTTTCTTCTTTCGGAACGATAATCCTATAATTCCCACTCAGGTGCATAAAGGCAAAAATCTGCAGAAACCCGTCATAATAGGCATCGAAATAACCATCATTGTAGGGTTTGTTGTCTGCCTTCCAAAACCTGTCGATAAACTCGGGGCTTTTGGGGTGTGAACATACTAAGGATACCGCTGCCGAAGAAGCGACTAATCCTAACGAATGGCGTAAAGCTTTATATCCTCTGGTTTGAAATGTATCGGTAACAATTGTGCCATCAATATTGTATTGATCGACAAAAGTATCAATCCCCTGTGAATAAAGGAAATTCTGAATGTTGTGACCATACGATTGTTGCCATTCCCGGTCTTTACATGCCCAAGAATAGTCAAGAGCAATATTCAGAGGAACTCGCCAAGAGTCGAAACGGAATTTTTTACCAATAATGCGCCCTGTATGGTGAGGCGAACCGTCGTATTCGGTTTGATCGGGATTCAGTCCTGTTTGCGGGTGAATAGCCGTATGAAGATAGTTGCGACTTGCGGCAGCGCACTCGCGCCAAAACTCCGAACGTCCGTCGTATGCCCATTGCGCCCATACTTCATAAAAAGCAGGTATGTGATAGGATGGATCAGTATAGGTATCACGCTGAACATCCGGTACAAAAGTAATGAGTTTATACTTCATGTTGATGAAATTTGTCACTTCACCAGTTCCATCTTTTGCCATAGCACAATCCAGAATATACTGAGCCTCTTTCAGATAGTTAATCCCCAAATCGTTTCCCCAACGATTCGAAGCAAATATAAGTGCAGTAATATAATAGAGTTCACCATCGGAGGCAGGACCTTGAGCATTACGTGTTCCGTCGGTTTTACAATTCCACGCAAAATAGCCTTTGAGCGCGCCATCGTTATGTTGCATGTATTTTTTACTCCATCGCCACAAGCGGTCGAACATTTCTTTTTTATCGAACTGAACAGCTACCATCATGCCATACGACATTCCTTCTGTACGAACATCGTTGTTTTTAAGGTCGGATATGTATGCAAGTGAATCACCCTGTTCAAAATATACCTTATTGGGACCTTCAAAAAGATTGTAAAAGATGTTGTTTAATTTTGCATCAATCTCTTCTTGTGCATACCCTGCTTCGGCAAACAAGTTGCGATAGTTTCCTGTTTCAAAAGCTCCTTTATCCCAAGGTTTCAATTTTTTTGGTGTTTGCCCCCAAGCAGGCAAACACGCTAAAACCAATAGAAAGCTTGTCAAATACAATAATCTCATATGGATACAATAAGTTAATAGTTAGTGATTAATATTAATCATTTATTATTTAAACGCTGGCAAAAGATATTTCCAAATCAAGTCCATTTCTGCTTGCATGTTTGATACGTTGGCAGTGGTGACAATAATTGCGTCTTTTTCAGGTATAATAATAATATACTGCCCGCCATTACCATCGGCACGGAAGGTGTTATAACGACCTCTCCACATCTGGTAACCATACCCTTGCAACCAATCAACTTCCTTCGTTTCCAGGGTTATATTTTCAGGTCTTTGGCCTGGTGGAATAGAAGCTATTTGCCAGGAGGTTGCCGTTTCAATCCACGACTCAGGGAGTAATTGTTTGCCGTTCCATACCCCTTTCTGCAGGATAAACAAGCCCATTTTGGCCATATCTTCTGTTTTGAGATAGAGTCCCCAACCTCCGGCATTAATGCCCTGTGGACTTTCTTCCCAAAAAGCACCTGTGATTCCTAATGGACGGAACAGCCGGGGATACAGGTAATCAATTACTTTTTCGCCGGTTACTTTCTGTATGATGGCAGACAATATATAAGATCCCATACTGTTATATATAAAGAAAGTACCTGGTTCATGTTCAAATGGAGCTGCAAAAAAACCCTGGACCCAATCACTCCCTTTAATAAAACGAACATTGTTCGGTGCTACATCGTGACCAGATGACATAGTTAACAGATGACGTACTTCCAATTTTTTCAGATTGTTGCTTATAGTAGCAGGTAGTTTATCAGGGAAAAAAGAGATGACCTTATCAGTTACTTTTAGCCTCCCTTCACTAACAGCAAAACCTATAGCCGTGGCGGTAAAGGTTTTACTAATAGAGAACAAGATATGAGGTTTGTTAGAAGCATTATCTCCTAACCAATTCTCTGATACAACCTTTCCATGACGGAGAATCATTAGACTATGTATGTCTTGTCCTTCTTTTTTTACTCCTTCAAAATATCGAATAATGGCGTTAGTGTCCACCTTCTCTGCTATGGGTGTACTGCGAGGCAGCGGCTTCAGCAAGTCATTGTAATTAATTAATTCAACATTTTTTTCCTGTATGGCTTGTTTTACCTTATCACTTGTCAATAAATCCACTACTCCTTGACGGTCTATACCTACGTCTTCATAACCTATGTGTCCTATTGGCTGCATTTCGTCATTGTTCAAAGCTGGATGATCACAGAAAACATAGGTTTTCCCTGATTCCAGTTTCTTTAATTGACTAATGAATGAAGATTCTTTCTCCGTTGGTGTTTTGCTTGGTCCACCGTAATGGACAGATGTAAAAACATATTGATGATCTATTGCTTCAGTACAATCTACAATAGGAATATTGTATTCTTGCCCCAAATGTTTAGCCAAGGTAATCACATTTTTGTCGAAATCGGTAGAAAACATGTGCCCGCTTATATGGCTAATTTGCGGAATATTTTTTAATGCCAGTTCTATTTGTGCACGAAATTCTTTTTCTATCTCAGCAATGTCCCAATTATTCTCAGTAATAGATTGTCCCGGATAGGCAGGATTAGGTGTCATCATCGGATAAAAGTAGCCATTTTTGTCTGTCAGGCTAGGACAATACGTTAACGGACGCCATTTCGCATTTTCCCATTCACTGGTAATGACTAGGTGTAAACCTACATCTAATCCTGGATTTTCATGAAGCATTTTTACTGCCTCTGGAAACCAAGGGGTAACAACCATCACTTCAACCGATTTGAGGATACCCTTTTTGTAACAATCGATAATACCAATATTAACAGAATGAAAAGACCCCATATCATCAGCCCTAATGATCAAACGGGGATTCTCTTTTTGACTGAATAAAGGTATACAGATAGCACTCAAAAAAATACCACCTAAAATATTTCTTAAATTTAGTGTTCTCATATGTTATACTGAATTCATTATTAACTGATTGTGGTCTATTGTATTTCTATGTTTTTCAATTATGTGGTAACAAGTCAAGTTTTATTTTCATCAAATCGTCTAAATTATGTATTGGTCTTTCAATATCATACGGAATTGGCTTTTGTGAAAATGTTTGAAAATACAATAAACAAGCGTCTTTCCACCATACAGCATCATGTGCTTGAATACGCAGTTTTGATTGTATATGAGCAAAGCGTTCAGTATCTACATACGGCTCCATGGCATCCCATATTTTTTGGAAATCACGCACTTCTTTAACTCCCTGATCGTAATGGTAGCAAAGTTCGTCCCAAAGCGTTCGTCCACTCTTCATTTTATAAATCCACGACACATGATGGAACCATAACAAATACCGTTCGTCACATTGCTCAATATTGTTGTACTCATCACGCAAAGGTTGAAAATATTGTTCTACTGCATTGCTTCCCGAAACAGAGCGATTAAATCCTAAACCGATTTTATCTGCTTTGTGGTAATACGAAGGTAACCAGTCATGACGCGCACCCGGAACATCACACCAAGGCTCAGGTCCATAATGATGATCCCATGCAAAGAGATGATGCAAACCCAAAGGCATCATGTAATCAACAATTGCTTCACGTGAACGAAGCATAATGTTAAGTACAGGCTCAACAAATTCTTTATTGGTAAATGTTTGTTGCAACCATTCACGAGCAACATCTTCTGCTGTCAACTTATTATTCCACGCCATACGTCCGAAAACATACCAATTAGCTTGTGCAAAATGGTGTCCACACCAGTTTATATCTTCCCCCACATTGCCTATTCCAGCTATAGCCGTCAGTTTATAATTAAAGAGAGTCCCGTCTGTTGCCTTTCCTACTGTGCTGTTTGCACCACGTGCATAAGTATCCGATTTCAAACATTCTTCATAAGTTGTACCGAGATAAGCTAAATGGTTTGAAAAACCCAGATATTCCTGTGTAATTTGAAACTCTATCATTACAGGCGTCTTTTGCATAGCGCCAAATAAGGGACTAAAAGGTTCACGCGGTTGAAAATCAATAGGTCCGTTTTTCACTTGAATAATGACGTTGGACCTGAATTGTCCGTCAAAAGGCATAAATTCTTGATAAGCTTGCTTGGCTCTGTCAACTTCGGTAGGGTGATATACAAAGGCACGCCACATAATGATGCCATTATGTGGAGCTATTGCATCAGCAATCATATTTGCTCCGTCAAGGTGCGTACGTCCAAAATCTTGAGGACCGGAAGCACCTTCAGAATTGGCTTTTATGACGAAACCACCAAAATCAGGGATGAAACTATAAAGTTCATTCATTTTGTTTCTCCACCACTTTCGAACATCTTTGTTCAGCGGGTCGGCTGTTTTCAAGTCTCCTACAGCCATTGGTGAAGAAAAACCAATACCCAAATATACTTTTATATGATATGGGCGAAATATGTCGGCAATGGCTTTTAGTTTTTTGAAAAAATCCGCATTGAACATTTGCGGAGGGACACTTACAAGCGATATTCCATTGATCCCAATTGAAGCATTAGCACGAGCATATTCTTTGTATCGTGGTGATATTGTATCCGGTAATTCGTTCCATTTCCAAATGGAATGACCTGCATATCCACGTGTTACCGGTCCGTTAATATGATCCCAATGGTTTATGATACGAACAGCATAGGAGGGTGATTCTGTAATATCGATGGCAGAGGAAAGATTACCGGCTGCTTGTAAACGCAATAAATGATACGCTCCGTAGAGCAATCCTTGTTCCATAGGCGCGGATATGGAAATGCCTGTCAAGGTGTTTCCGGTAATAGCGTACCCATCATTCCCCAAAGCAGGCATCTTTTTCGCAGGAACTATATTTAGCTGCACCGGCGCACCCTTCCATTGTGTATGAAGTTCTTCTATGGCAATATCAATCGTTGGGCTTTTTTTATTTGCCTTTACTTCTGCGTTTACATTCGTTTCTGCACGTAACCAAAGACGACTTCCATCTTCAGCAAAAAGTGTTACCGTATATCCCAATAAAAATACGGACAGCCATATATTTCTCAGTTTACACATAGCTATTAAAATTGTAAAGTTCTCAACCACTTTTCAAGCTCTTCCGTCCACTGGCGTTTATAAATAAAATCATCCTTGAATCCCCAGCCATGTCCACCGGAAGGGTATGCGTGCAAGGCAGTCGGAATATGGTTTTTTAGGAGAGCAGAATAATAGAGTATCCCATTAGAAGCCAATGGATCATCTGTAGAAAATGTAATAAATGCCGACGGTGTATTTGTATTCACTTGCAACTCATTGGAATAAATTCTTTTCAACTCTTCGGAAGGATTCTCACCCAACAAATCTGAACGAGTACTGTTTAGCATAGAAATGGCAGGATACAGCAAAATGTGAAAGTCAGGACGCGTATCGGCAGAATAATGTGTGGCAAGTGTCGACGCCAAGTGTCCACCTGCCGAAGCTCCCATAATTCCCACTTTATGAGGATTTACTCCCCATTCCTCGGCATGTTGTCGAATAATACGAATAGCTTGTTCGGCATCCGACAAGGGCACCTCGTGGTGTCCATTCGGCATCCGGTATTTCAGCACGATATACGTAATATCCAGCGCATTGAACCACTTAGCTATATCATGTCCTTCATGATTTATAGCCAACCGAAAATAACCGCCTCCCGGGCACATAATGATAGCCATACCATTCGGTTTATCCGGATGATATACGGTAATCGTAGGATGGCTCACGTTGCCGACTCTTCCGTTTTCTAATTGTGTTTCTTCGCCTGTAAGTCCGTTGTTATTGGGTGCAACATCCGGCCATAACGGAATTATGGTCGGTGGTATTTGAGCCGTTAAAACTATATATAGCAATGACAACGATAGTGTATAAAATATTCTATTCATCTTTTTATATTTTGTAGTAAATCGACTTTTATCAAAAAAGGACTGTCTAATTCATCGGCAGTCCTTTTTTGTTCAATCAATAAATTTAGTAACCTCCACCTATTATTTTAGGTATTATTTTTTCTCTTTCTTTATTTCTATCGGCTTTTTCTCTATAATTAAAGTCTACAAGATCTATTGCTTTCAGTGTTTCTAAATCCATTGTCGGACGTTCCAGATTATATGGAATGGGGGTTTTTGCAAAAGTTTGAAAATACAAAACGCAGGCATCTCTCCACCAAATAGCATCACTTACTTGTATCCTCAATCTTGATTGCACGTGTGCAAAACGTTCGGAATCTACATATTTTTCCATTCGATCCCATGTTTTTTGGAAGTCACGCACTTCTTGAACACCACGGTCGTAGTGATAGCAAAGTTCATCCCAAAGCGTGCGTCCGCTTTTCATTGTATATGTCCATGGTACATGGTGAAACCACAACAGGAAACGTTCATCACACGTAGTCAAATTGCCGTAACTTTCACGTAAGGGTGAGAAATATTGTCCAACGGCATTACTTCCCGTAATCGTACGATCATACCCTAAACCTACTGCATCGGCTTTGTGATAATATGAAGGCAACCAGTCAGGACGCGCAAAGGATACTTCAACCCATGGTTCCGGACCATAATGGTGTCCAAAGGCAAAAAGATGATGTAACCCGAGAGGCATCATGAAATCCACTTCCGCCTCACGCGAACGCATCATCATGTCGGTAACGGGTAATACAAAAGCTTCGTCATTGGTAAAAGTCTGCCTTACCCATTCTTCGGCAATAGCTTCTGCCGATAAATTATGATTCCATGCCAAGCGTCCAAATACATACCAGTTAGCTTGTGCAAATTGATGTCCACACCAGTTGGCTACATTACCACGAATATTAGCTACACCCGAAATCGCTGTAATTTTATGTCCAAACATCGTCCCATCGGTTGTTTTTGCCACTGTACTTCCCGTGCCTTTTGCATAGGTGTCTGTATCCAAACACTCTTCGAATGTAGTGCCCAAATAAGCCAAATGATTGGCATACCCCAAATACTCTTGTACAATTTCAAATTCAACCATTACCGGGGTTTTTTGCATAGCGCCAAAAAGTGAACTAATTGGTTCGCGCGGTTGAAAATCAACGGGTCCGTTCTTTACCTGAATAATAACATTTGACCTGAATTTTCCGTCGTTCGGCTGAAACTCCAAATAGGCTTGTTTGGCACGATCTGTTTCATTCGGGTCATACACAAAAGCTCGCCACATAATAACACCTTTGTGCGGAGCCAAGGCATCCGCCATCATATTAGCACCATCCAAATGTGTTCGTCCATAATCACGCGGGCCTGATGTCCCTTCGGAATTTGCTTTCATAAGAAAACCGCCAAAATCCGGCACATATTTGTAAATCTCGTCCACTTTACTTTTCCACCATTTTTGTACGTTTTTATTTAATGGGTCAGCTGTAGTTAATTCTCCCAAACGTACAGGAGTAGCAAAATCGACGGATAAATAGACTTTTATATTGTATGGACGCAGTTCGTTGGCAATAGTTTTTACTTTTTCAAGCCATCTTGCGGTGAGTACAGCAGGGGAAGCATTTACATTATTCAATACTGTTGCGTTAATCCCGATAGACGCATTGGCACGTGCATATTGCTTATAGGAAGCAGGAATTTGAGGTAATTCTTCCGGTTTCCAGAATGATCCTCTAAACGCCGCCCTTGTATTATCTTCTGCACCAAAGCTGTCCCAATGGTTTAAAATACGGATCGTATAAGAAGGTTTTTCGCTCACATTAAGCGTTGCGGGAACCGCATTGGTTTCCTGCAAACGCAATAAATAATATGCGCCATAGAGTAATCCGGCTTCTGCAGAAGCCGCAATAGTAAAGCCTTTTGACTTATTGCCTGAGATGGTAAAACCTTCTCCGCCCAATGCTGTCACCTCTTTTGTATTTACAATCATCAACTGTACGGGTGCACCTTGCCATTGTGTTTGTAATTCTTCCACAGCGACATCAATAGTTCGTCCTTGTTTGTTAGCTACAACTTGTGCATGTGCATCCGTTTTAGCACGTAACCAAAGAAGACTTCCATCTTCGGCGTAAACCATCGTACTTCCCATTATAAACAGGGCAATCAAAATTAAATTTAATTTATTCATTTGAATTTATTTAAATGGATCAATTGTTCTTGTCATTAACTCTATTAACTCCACATTCGGACGTTCAAGATTATAAGGGATAGGCATCTCCGAAAATGTCTGGAAGTACAGAACACAAGCGTCTCTCCACCAAACAGCATCATTTGCTTGAATACGTAGTTTCGACTGTACGTGAACAAACCGTTCGGGGTCCACATATTTTTCCATTCTATCCCATGTTTTTTGGAAATCGCGTACTTCTTGCACGCCATGATCATAATGATAACAAAGTTCATCCCATAGCGTACGTCCGCTTCTCATTTGATAGGTCCATGGTACATGATGAAACCACAACAGAAAACGTTCGTCACAAGTGGCAAGGTTACCATAACTTTCACGTAGGGGTGGAAAGTATTGTTCTACGGCGTTACTTCCGGTCACGGTACGATCATAACCTATACCTTCCTTATCAGCCTGATGGTAATAGGATGGTTTCCAGTCAGGGCGCCAACCCGGCTCATGTTCATCACACCAAGGTTCCGGTCCATAATGATGACCGCAGGCAAAAAGATGATGCAGGCCAAGCGGCATCATGAAATCTACTTCAGCTTCGCGCGAGCGCATCATCAGGTCTGTTATTGGATATACAAAAGCTTCTTCGTTTGTAAATGTTTGTCTTACCCATTCTTCGGCAACAGACTCTGCCGACAATTTATTATTCCATCCCAAACGTCCAAACACATACCAATTAGCTTGCGCAAACACATGACCACACCAGTTGGCAGCGTTAGCAACATGATTAGCCACGCCTGAAATGGCTGTTAGTTTATTTCCAAACATAGTACCGTCGGTAGTTTTTGCTACGGTACTTCCCGAACCTTGCGAGTAAGTATCGGTATCCAGGCATTCTTCAAAAGTGGTACCTAAATAGGCGATATGATTTGTGGATCCCAAATATTCCTGCATGATCTCATACTCAATCATCACCGGCGTTTTTTTCATAGCTCCAAACAACGGGCTTATCGGTTCTCGCGGTTGAAAATCAATCGGACCGTTTTTTACCTGAATAATCACATTCGATCTGAATTTCCCATCGTTGGGCTTAAATTCCAAGTATGCTTGTTTGGCTCTATCCACTTCGTTAGGATCGTACACAAAGGCGCGCCACATAAGAACACCCTTGTGCGGGGCTAATGCATCAGCCATCATATTGGCTCCATCCAAATGAGTACGTCCATAATCTAAAGGACCTGAAGAACCTTCAGAATTTGCTTTCATAAGAAAACCTCCAAAGTCGGGAATGTACTTGTAGATTTCGTCCACTTTGTTTTTCCACCATTTTTGTACCTCTTTATTTAATGGGTCAGCAGTCTTCAATTCTCCTAACAATTTGGGTGTGGCAAAATTTGGAGCCAAATAGACTTTTATATGGTAAGGACGAAAAACGTCAGCAATGGCTTTTACTTTTTCAATCCATACAGACGTCAGCAAATCGGGTGATCCGGGTATAATATTCAACACTGTCGCATTAATACCAATCGAGGCATTCGCACGAGCATATTGTGTATAAAATGCAGGAATGGTACCCGGCAATTTTTCGGGTTCCCAAAAAGACCCCAATCCCATCATACCACTTGTACCTGTATAACCGAAGCTATCCCAATGGTTCAAAATACGAATGGCATAAGACGGATACTCAGTAATGTTAAACGTTACGGGAAGCGTATTTGTCTCCTGCAAACGCAACAAATGATAAGCTCCATATAACAATCCTTGTTCAGAGGAGGCTTCAATAATAATGTCTTTTGTATTTTCACCCGAAATGATATAACCATCTTCTCCCAAGACGATTACCGCTTTTGTACGCACAATATTCAACTGCACCGGTGCGCCTTTCCATTGTGTTTGCAATTCTTTTATGGCAATGTCAATGGATGGACTCTTCTGGTTAGCTATAACCTGCGCATGAGCATCGCTTCTAGCGCGTAACCATAATTGGCTTCCATCTTCAGCCAGAAGCATACTCATGTTTCCGAACATGAGTATGCTACTTAATAGTATAGTTTTGAATTTATACATTTTTCTTTTTCATCTATTTAATACCCTGGATTTTGATAAGTGGATTTATTTTCACCGGTCATTGACTCTATCTGCCTTATCGGAATTGGGCGTACCAAATGGTGTTCGTCGAGTTTATTGTTAATTCTTGCATTTTCATTGTGTAGCTTTGTTCTTTCGATGAGCCTGCCTGATATTTTCAAATCAATCCAACGCCATTGTTCACCGCAAAGTTCCCTTGAATACTCATCAAGAATAAAGTCAAGTATTTCAACTTCACTCTTTCCTAACGCAGCGTCCAGTTCTTTATCCATCGCTGCAGTAGCAGCAGCCCTGTTTGCTTCTATAGCTCCGTAGGTAGCGCGATCGCGTAAGGGTTTAAGATACGATCTTACCACTGCAACCCCTTTGTTTGAGCGTAATGCTGCTTGGGCGGCAAGAAGATAAGTTTCAGATAATTTAGTTACAATAAACGGACGAAGAGAAGAATAGTTAACAAAAGGACGATGGCTATCATCATACTTTTTCAACGCAGGCCACCATGAGGTTGAGTAATTACCTGTATATTCCCAAATACCTGACCCGTTGGAAGTTTCCATTTTAGTTTCAAATACACAATCGCTTGGCGCAAAAATACGATATGGTACGGCATCCCGTTCTTCCTTCGTTACTTCATGCATGGGCATGTAAAGAGCTGTATCTCCCACATTCAAAGTCACAGTCATGCTGTCTTTAAGATTTGTATATTTAGCTACTTTACCAGTGACAGGAGTATTACAAAGCCACAATGTACGAAAAGAATGATTAAAGCGGCTATCATTCACTTTATCAGCAAAGGCTGTGTAAAGTAACCAGTCGGTAGGCACGTAGGCTCCCCATGGACGTTGATATAAAATCGAACGGGCTACTGGAAGCAATGTCTTTAATGGTGGCATAAGAACATCTTCTTGTAAATAGGCTCCATCCGTCTTATCTAACCTAGGCCGGAGTGTACGGTTTTCGTACATGGGTGTAAACAAAAAGTTAGCACGATTTTCTTTGGATTCATTTTCCCCTCCAGAGTCTCCCCCTTGGGCTGTACCTCCTTCATTATAGGTGAGGTCGGTAGTGTGTTCCACTGTGAATAGAACTTCTGAACTATGTTCGTTGCCTTCTGCATTCACCAAACCATAATCTTCCAACAAAGCAGCGCCATAAAGTGCTTGATTGTCAATCAATTCTTTAGCTTTGGTGTAGGCGTCTTCATAATCAGAAGATTGTTTTGCGGTGGGTTCTCCCGCTCTGGCAAGATACGCTTTTGCCAAAAAATGTTTGGCAACGCTTTTCCCTGCCCTTCCAGTCACCGGTTGATCAGGTAACAATGTTTCCGCTTCTTTCAGATCCTGTATAATAGCAGCAAGCACTTCGGCTACTGAATTGCGTTTTGATTGGGTAGATGGATAGGTGTCATTATGTTTCAACTCGCCAGCACCCAAATCAAGTGGCACACTACCGTAGGTTTCTACCAGAAAAAAATAATAAAAAGCACGTAAGAACCTCGCTTCTCCAAGCAAGGTATTCAACTCAGTTCCAGTAAGCCCACTTGCCGGTGCTCTTTCGATAACCCCACTACAAGTATTGATATAAACAAAACAAAGACTCCAAGGTATTCCCACCGAAGCATTATCAGGATTTAGATTATTACCATAAGCGTCAAAAGCATCTATAGAAGCATCTGCACTTCTGACAAGACCTGTACTTCTGAATTCATCGGTACCGTAAACTGTCATTGGCAAGGTGCCTTGGCGGCAAAATTGTGTCCGAAGACCCGAATAAGTAGACACCAAAGCCGCATTAATACCCTGTGGCGTTTCAAATAATTGGGGAGTTAACATGGACCGTGGTTGTTCTTTCAAATAGTCATCACACCCAGTTGCTGATAACACTAATAGACACACGATCAAACTATATTTATATATCTTTTTCATAAAAATATGGTTTCTAAATTAGAATTTGAGATTTAATCCGAAAATAAAATAGCGAGAAGGAGGAATCGCGGGTCCTATGGTCAACTGACGGTCTTGAGCAATCGCATAGCTATATCCGTTAATCCTGGTTTGTGAACCGTATCCCGTAGGTTCAGGATCTAATCCTCCATATTTATCCACATAAGGCGAGAACAATACACAAACATTGTCAATCGTAAAATAGGGTCTAACTCCGCTCAAACCTACAGGTTTAATCCATTTTTTAGGAAGGTCATAACCCAACGTAATTGTTCTGATCTTGAAATACGATGCATCAAAATATCCTAAAGCAGAGGGGTAAGGAGGATAGTCGCCATTACCTCTTACGCCTGGAAAATCATTGCTCGGATTCGATTCTGTCCAGTAATTTACTTTAATTCCATTTCTCCTGCCATTCATCTGGTTCACATAGCTTTGTCCTTGATGGATAGCGCTAACTAACATGCCGCCTACTTTTCCGTATGACACTACGGTCAGATCAATGCCTTTGTAGGAAAAATGGTTGGTTAAACCAAATTCAAAGTCGGGTTCAAAGGTTCCTATCACTTGCTTGTCAAGGTCCGTCAATTTGCCATCTTGATTTACATCCTCTATATGTTGCCGTCCAGGAGAGGCGCCATATACAGCGGCTTCATCTTCTTCACCAAGTTGCCAGATTCCTATTTGCTTGTAATCATAAATCACATCTACTGGATATCCTACAAACCAACCGCTGTTTTCAATTTTATCGACACCGGAATTAAGGGATACAATTTTACTCCGATTTATAGCAAAATTTACATCCATGTCCCATGTAAAACCACCTAAATTCTGTAGATTGACCGTATGCAAAGTTATTTCTATCCCTTTATTCCTGGTTTTTCCCACATTGGTCAGATAAGGAGACAGAATGCCTGTTGAAGAAGGTAGTACCTGGTTTAATAACAGATCATGGGTGTTTTGCAGGTATAAATCAATGGATCCGGTAATCCGATTATTGATAAATCCAAAGTCCAAACCGAGACTAAAAGCATCTGTATATTCCCATCCTAATTCTTTGTTTCCTACATTCATTGTATAGTACCCATTCGCATTAGTAGTGCCGAAATTGTAATAATTGGGTGTCAGTTGAGCTATCGTAGAATAAGGAGCTATCGCTTCATTGGATGTTTCGCCATATCCGCCTCTGATTTTCAAGTTATCCAACCAAGTTACATCAGCTAAGAATCCTTCGCGGTTTATATTCCATCCAGCCGATACTGATTTGTAGAAATGCCATTGGTGTCCGGGGGCTAATACCGATGATCCGTCGAATCTACCAGTAAGTGCCAGCATGTACTTGTCGTTAAATGCGTAATTTCCCCTCAACATATAAGAAACCATACGGCGATTGGAATAGCTCTGTCTTCTCGGATCTATATTTATTGGAGTGTTTGATAGTCCCAGGTTATAATAATATATATAATCGGCCACCATATCCTTACCCGTTGCCCATGTGTTAAATGATGTATTTTCCTGAACTCCAAACAATCCCGTGAAACCTAAACGGTGTTTTTCGTTGACAATTTTGTCGTAATAAAGCAAGTTGTCAATCATATAACCCCAACCTGTTTTATTATTTACGTTGGCTTCTGAAAGTCCGCCATTCTTCATAGGCGTCTCAGAATTAAAATAGCTTCCGTAGTTATCATGATAATAGTTAAAGCCTGCATTCGCTCTGTATCTCAACCCATCCAGAATATTTACTTCAAAATAGAACGTATTGAAAGAATTATAGCGTCTGCGCTGTTCTTTCCAAAGATCTGTTTCATTAATCATCAATGGGTTACGCATTTCATCGGAGTTATATTTAAACCTTGGCGCCACATTAATACTTCCGTCAGCATTGTAAGGCGATGTATAAGGGGTCAGCGTTAAAATGCTATACATAAGATCGGCACTCTCGCCGTCGGTTATCCCATACGTATTCAGTATATTCATCCCTAACTTAACACGGTCGTTTATTTTTTGGTCAAGAGTACCACGAATAGAAAAACGCTGAAAATTGGGGCCTGGAACGATAGCTGTTTCTTTATAATAACCGCCACCGAAAGAAACCTGAGTACGCTCATTCCCCGATATCACGCTCACTTCATGGTTGGTTTTGTTGGCTGTCTTATACATCAAATCCTGCCAATCTGTAGTTATTCCTGCATCATAATTTGCTTGTTCATCTGCATACAAATTACCACTATTATACCGAGACTCCCTTCTAAGTTCCAAAAATTCTTCCGGACTATACAAGGTATATCTTTTGGCTGCTGCTCCTAATCCGAAATAACCATTATAAATTACATCCGGCTTCTTAGTTTCAATCCCCCTATAAGTAGTAATAATAATTACCCCATTGGCTCCTCTAGCTCCGTAAATAGCCGTAGAAGACGCATCCTTCAAGATTTCCAACGATTTGATGTTTTCAGGATCCAAATCATTGATAGTGCCTTCAAACGGCATACCATCAATAATCATCAAAGGATCATTACTTGCTGTCAATGAGCGGGTACCACGGATACGAAGTTGTGGCGTTTGTCCGGGACGGGTAGATGTTTGTTGCACTGATACACCGGCAATACGCCCTTGCATAGCTTGCGAAATATTAGCTACGGGAACTTCTCGAATGGTTTGTTCTCCTACTGATGAAATGGCACCAGTAATATCTATCTTTCGCTGTGTTCCGTAACCCACTACAACAACTTCTTCTAATTGTTTATTGTCTTCTGCCAGAGCAACATCAATAACAGTTCGTCCTCGCAAGGGAATCGATTGTGGAATATACCCTATGTAAGAGAATTCCAAAACCGCATTTTGTTGAACAGTTAAATTATAAGTACCCTTTACATCCGTTATCGTACCATTGGAAGTTCCTTGTTCAATAACGTTTACCCCAATAAGTGTTTCACCTCTTGCATCTTTTATAGTTCCTTTTACGGAAACCGTTTGTGCCGACAAGCATAAAGGAACTGTAAGGAAACACAATAAAAGTTTTACAGTTTTTAAGTAATCATTCTTCATAGACATTAAAAATTAAAGTTAACATAATTTTTTATTTTAGCGCTACAATTTGTTAAGGAGAATTATTCATATTTGTTCCGGTACGAAATATTATTATCAAATTCACTACAATAATATCCCGTGTTCATAATTTATAACATGCAAATTATTCATTATGTATTCACTACGGCAATTAAATTACAAAACCAACTGAGATTCCTCTTGATAATAAGTAAGATTGTGTAAATATAAATAATTTGGTCAAAGATGTAAAAAATGAACAATTATTTAATTAAAAATAGTTTTCTTTGTGTTTTTTTAGAGTTAACCAAACCAACAATGAGTAATTCCGTTGTTTTTATCCTTGCTTGAAGTTCCCACGTCCGAATCTTGTTCTTATAAAAAATTATGCTCATTCATTTTTACAATATCCAAGGAAACATCAGCAAAAGGAATAAAAACAGAAATAGATGCTTTCACTTTCTCATTCCTCATAAAGCAAATACGGCTTGCGTTGCACCTTAAATTTTTCCACATCGCTTTTCCACATCGCTCTGATTTCATCGGCACTCTTCCCTTCCTCAATCATTTTACGCACATAATCAACTCCCACAAGCTTTTCAAAAAAAGGTCGAAAAAAAGCGTCGCCTCTGTTCAAATTACGATAGGCGTCTATAACATAACTCAGATCTATGCCTTTTTTCCAAATCTCCTCATCCGAAAGAGTACTCAGGTTTGCCCCGTGGCAAAGTTTGCCGAGTTGTGGCGGATTTTTTGCTGCCGGTACACTTTGGGGAATAAAATCATACTCATACCCTTTCATATCCGGATGTCCATATACCTGAAAAGGCAGCGGCGTGCCCCGTCCCAAGCTAACAGGGGTAGCTTCCAGATAGCAGAGAGAGGGATACAGATAAACCGCCTTCATATTCGGCAAATTCGGAGAAGGCGGAACAGGCAGGCGATAAATGGTTTGATGCGTATAATTTTTACATGGAATTACCGTAAGTCGGCATGTGCGTGAAGCAGAAAGCCATTTCTCTCCGTTCACCATTCGGGCAAGTTCTCCCAAAGTCATTCCGTGAACAATCGGAATAGGCAATTCACCCACATCCGATTTGTACTTTATGTCTAATATCGGTCCGTCCACATAATGCCCGTTCGGATTAGGACGATCGAGGAGAAGCATCTTTTTATGATATTCGGCGCAAATATCCATCCATCTCACCACCGATATATAATAGGTATAAAAGCGCAAACCGACGTCCTGCAAATCCACCACCAACCAATCAAATTGACGCAGAGAGGCTTCGTCCGGTCTATGTAACTTACCGTTGTAAAGGGAAAGGATCGGTATGCCCATCTTTTCATCTACCGAACTCGAAACATGATCACCGGCGCCCGCATCTCCGCGAAACCCATGCTCCGGCGAAAAGATAACTACGACGTTGAAATTATTTTCCACCAATACATCCAGCAAATGTTTATCCCCTACCCTGCCGGTATGATTGGAAAACAAAGCAATACGCTTACCCTTCAAAAGAGGAAAATACAAGTCGGTTTGTTCTGCGCCGACAATCACACCGTTTTGTTGCGCGCAAACCGGATAAACGAATAATACCCACTGCAAAGCAACTATAAATAAGCATTTTTCCATTCTCTAATAGGATAACATTTAAACAAACATATACTATTTTTTCCATACAAACTTTATCCTGCTTAATCTATTTTAAATGTGCTACTATTATTAGAAATCATCGCCGAAATTTAAAGATTTGTTAACCTGACTTTGACAAATAATAGGGAAAAAGAATGAATGTTGAAATTATAAAAAACCAACAATAATTTACTGAACATTAACAACATGTTAACAAACATATAAAACAAAAAAAATCTTATAAAAATATTTGATTATTAAATATATTCCCATTAATTTTGAAAAATAAATCAGTATTACTTTGTGGCAAGTAAATTTTAGGTGTAATGAAACCATGAAGAAATGAAGGGAAAGACAATCTATTCTTAAATTAAATTTAACATAAAAATCTTTTTTTAATATCATGAAAAAACAGGTCGCTCTTGGGAAGCGTGTAGATTGGATTCTTCCGTTTTTATTTTTCGGAACAGCCTGTTCATCGGACTCCGGGGATCTTGATGGAGAACAGCCTGAGCTTCCTTTTTTAACGATAATAGATACAACCGTCACGCTGGCTGCCGATGATCAAGAGTCAAAGACAATTACCGTGAAAACCAATATCACCGGTTGGACGGTGAGCGCAGATAACGATTGGTGTACAGCCGGCGGGAAAGACGGAAAAATTGTTATTTCAGCCTCCCCCAATGAGGGAGCGACTGCGCGTTCTGCCACAGTCAGCGTAAACACAGGAAACGATCAAGCGCCGGATGTAACCATTCACGTTACGCAGTGGGGAGCAACTCCCGCTCTACAAGTTGACAAAAGCGCGGCGTCTTTTGATAGCGAAGGGGGACAAGACAAAGTAACTGTTATCACAAACATTCCGGAAGAAGAATGGACGTTCGAATTCGAAGCATCTGCCGATTGGTGTTCGGTTAAGCCGGAAGGCAAGATTTTAACGATTAGCGTTGAAGCAAATCCCGGACCGGCGCGTACCACTGAAATAATAGTTACTTCTGATCTGATACCGGAAGCGGAACCACTCAAAATTACCATCCACCAATCGGCACCGAGTTCTCAATTACAGGATACGAGAACTCAAGTCCGGGCGGAGGGAAATCTTGACTGGACAGAAAGAGGTGGAATATAGTTAGAATTATTTTGAACGGATACAATGAAACAGGCGAAATTAAAAAATAGCAAATAATAGGTTTGTTTTTACTTTTTTATATATTTTTGCTAAATAAAAATTTATATCGTGATTAAAAAAGAATCTACTTAACCATTGATAGAGAGTGTGGAAGGAAGTGAAAAAGAAAAAACAGAGATAAAAAATAGAGAGTAGTTAGATTTATCAATTAAACATTTGTATCATGAAAAAAAGTATGATTTTTCCGGCAATTTTGTTGCTTTTGTTTGCCGGTTGTTCCGAACGGGAAAATGGAATTGATTACAATAACGAAGAAATTCGTATTGTAAGTAAATTTGGACCGGTAACACGCGGAGAGGGACCAATTGCGACTTTCTCAAGTTTAAACGTTGGGTTTGCACGCTTGGATCAGCAAGGATCTGACTGGAAGTGGAAATCCTCGCAGCTAGATGGTATAGTGAATGGTAGTACCAAAGTGTTATCATTTTCGCCGGTGGAAAATTATCCTTCCGATAAGAGCCAAAAGGTAAGATTAACAGGCTGGTATCCGAGAGTTGTTAGTGCGGAATATTTTGATTCTTCAACCGGTAAAGTAACGTTTCCGGAAATAGACGGGTCAACGGATATTATGGTTACTGAAATGGTAGAAGGAAGTCAAGATGTTAAATTTACTGGTATCACTTTTTATCACATTCTTTCTCAGGTAACGGTGAAGGCATACGTAGAGGATGCTGATGCTGCGGATACGTGGGGAAAAATTCAGTCTGTTAAGATTCTGGGTAAAAAACAAGGTTTTACACTTACCTTGCCGACTGAAACCGGGAATAAACCTAATGCTGTACCCGATGGTACTGACAAGTTGCCTTTGAGTGATATTGATACCCATGATGATATTTCTCCTTTAGACTTGAGTACCGCAATCGGGACAGGATTGGCAAAAACTTTGGGAACTGCGATGTTTGCTCCGGGCGACCATACAACTGATAAACTGCAAATTGAAATAGGGACTGAAAAGAAAGGAACCGTTATTGCAAAAGTATCGAATAACTTTGCAGAGGGAACCTCATACACAATTACTCTCAAATTCAATAAAAACGGTGAATCAGCTCCAGCAGAGGTGGCTATCGAACCTACTGTAACGGTATCACCTTGGATAAATGGCACGAATCCGGTGGAAGTGGGAGTAGCGGTTCCTACTGATGCTACTATAACGGTTCTAGCTTATGCAGATCAAACAATTGAGGTAACACTTATTGATGACGACGAGGCAACGGAATCCGCCGGTGAACCTGAAATAGTGTCGGTGCCATTGGATGAAATAGGTACAGGAAGTCTATATATAGGTGATAAAGTGATTAAAAGTATTCAGAAGGTTTCAGGAGGAACTCCAATTTTGATTGGACGGAAAAAAGCAGGGGAAGATAAAATAACAGTGGTATTGAACGTGGATGCTGCTCACAAAGTACAATGGAGAACGAAAGAGAGTGACGCTACTACTGCATTGATTGGTACAGCGGCAGAATTATTGTTAAGATTTAATGCACCAAATACTGTAACGACGTATGAATTTGAGTCGGATATTGATTTGGTAGGTGAAGAATGGGTTCCTGTTGAAGAACTATCTTCTGGTGTAACTGTTGACGGACAACATCATAAAATATACGGGTTGATAATAAATTCAGCTGCAACTGCTGTTGATTTTTTGGGCTTATTTAATGCATGTTCGGGTATCATTCAAAATCTACATATCAAATCAGGTGCGATTACTGTAAACATCAACTCTAGTACGTCCGGTGGTGGTGGCGTTTTTGTGGGAGAATTGAAGAGCAATGGGCAAATAATAGGATGTTCCAATTCTATTCCAGTAAACGGACGTTATAGTGCTGGTATTTGTGGAAGACTCACTGAGGGTAGTATTATAGGTTGTGTTAACCATGGCGCTATTACTGGAAGTACTGGAATTGGCGGTATTTGTTATTACCATACTGCTGAAAACGGAATTATAAAAGCATGTTACAATACAGGAAGTATTACGTCGAGCGGAACTCCTGCTTATACTGGTGGTATTGTAGGACGTTTTAATACTGATGCAAATAGAGGAATCAATGCGTGTTATAATATAGGTAGTATCAGTACTACATCATCATCAGCAGTTACGAGCATGGGTCCTATTAATGGTCATAGTACTTCAAAAGCTGCTACAGTAAAATGTTATCACAGTGCTAGTAGTTATACAGGTGCGCTTCCGGCTTCAGCTAATGCTAGTAAAGCATTTTCACAAACTAATTGGCCGAATAAGGAGGATGAAAATTGGGATATCGGAAACGATCCAACAACCGGAAAATATTGGAAGAATCTTGGCAATCAAAAAAATAATCCTAGTCCCACCGATTTTCCAAAACTATACTGGGAAGAAGATTGATAAGTAAAAAAGGCAAACAGATAAGTTTGTCCCTAAGAATTGTTAAACATGTAAAATTTTTGTGACAAGAAGAAGAGATACGGTAGAGTGCGCACATCGTTGTACTCTGCGTATCTTCTGGGAACGAAAACAGATTTGAATAAATTAAATTATTTTATGAAGATACCGATGAAGAAAATACTGTTTGTGGGGTTATTGCTGTGCCTGTCGGTCATATCAGATTACGGACAGCGTTCACCGGCGGCAGAGGATGAGAAAACATTGTTGTTTAAGTTTCCGGCGCAACGGGACACATTCTTTGTTCCATACCGGGGTAACGATGTGGAATTGGACCGGCTTTATTCCTATGTGGAGAAGTACGGGAGCGAGATTAGGGATGGCAAGCTATTGCTTTATGTGGACGGGTATTGTTCTTCGTTCGACGATACGAATAAGAATTTGCAAACGGCTTTTCTGCGTAATAGTCATGTGAAGTCCGATTTGATAGTGCATAAAGGTTTGAAAGAAAAGAATTTTGTTACGGTTAGTCATACGATTCCTTATGAAGAAGGAAGTGAAGATATAGTGACGGTGCGGATGAGGATACCCGATAGATTGAACGTGGAGGGTAAAAAGAAAAAAGTACAAAATACAGAAGTGAGTGATACAGCATGGGTGGACAAAGGGTTGTCGAAAGAGGATAATTTTATTATAGTAAACCATACGAGTACATCCGAAAACAATAAAGATTCGGTGAAGGTGACGGTGAAGGCGCCGGTGGGTTTGCAGCTGCAATCTCCGCAACTGGAATGGTTTGATAATAATTATATTATTGTGAACTATGTGAACACTTATGAGGGCAGAAAAGATACGATGACGGTACGGATACCGATTAGGCCTGCATCCAAGGAAAGAGTGACAACCACCCAAGAGACAAAAAAGGCGGAAGAAACGGAGAGAGCAGAGGTTGTGGAACAAAAAACGGAAGAGGTGGTTCCCGTTGTTGTCGAATTGCCGGTAAAAATAGTGCCGTCGGAACCCTTGTTGGGTTCGTTTCACGGATTGAATGTTTCCCTTCGCACGAATATGCTATACTGGTTGGGAACTATTCCTAATGCTGGTATTGCCTGGAGACCTTTCGATCGTTTGGAGATAATTGTAAACGGACTTTACAATTACTGGTCGTGGAAAAATGGAGACAGGCTGTACCGAACACAGATGATTGTTCCGGAGTTTCGCTGGTACTTGGGCGAAAAGCAACAATGGTTTTGGGGTGGCGAGTTTCATGCGGGCGATTTTAATTATAAATTTGGAAAAAACGGTTATCAAGGCGATTTGAAAGGTGGCGGCATAACGGGCGGTTACCGGATGTATCTCTCGAAAATATTTGATATGGATTTCTATTTAGGATTGGGATATACACAGCTTGGGTATGATACGTATAATCGCTCTAAAGGGGTGATGGTAAAAAAAGGCGAGAGTGTGGAGAAAGATTTTTGGGGTCCCACGCAAGGCGGCATATCGCTGATATGGAAAATAAATAAATAAATCTAACTAATTAATAAGCATGAAAATAGCAGTTCAACATACGCATCGGGCATTATTAATTATTACTACTTCGCTGTTAGTTGTACTATCTTCTTGCGTGATAGAAGAACCTCTTTACGAAACAGATCATCCGGAGTACGGTGTTGTCACTCTTACGACGAATTGGGACAACCGGACGGACGGTGTGGCCATTCCTGAGAAGTATCTGGTAAGGATAGGCGAAGACTATAATCATTCGTTCTCGAATGTGACTAATGAAATAGATTATCTGTTTTCGCAGGGTGTTTATCCTGTGTATATATATAATGAGACAGAGGAGATTAGCATAAAAGGCGAGAGCGCCAGTGTGTCTGTGGATAAAGACGGCTATACGAAAGCGCAACCGGGTTGGTTTTTTACGGGCTCCGATGATATACGGATAGCCGGAGACACGGACGAATTGGTAACCGTGTATATGCAGCAACAAATAAGACAACTAAGTTTTGTGTTTTCATTAGTAAGCAACCGGGCTGATAAACTGACAAGGATTTCCGCTGTGCTGACAGGCGCGGGCGGTTCTTTGAATATTGACAGAGGTGTAGTTACGGGCGGTTCGGTGAATGTTCAGCCTGTGTTTGAAAAGCAACCGAGTGGCGCATACAGGGCAACGGTTCGTTTGCTCGGTGTGGCGGGAAATGTCCAATCGTTGCGCTTGACTTTGTTCTTTTCGGAAGGCTCTCCGAATGAAGTAACGGCTTCTTCCGATTTGAGCGAACGGTTGGTCGGTTTCAATGAGGATAAGAAAACTCCTTTGACGTTGAGCGCCCAGATAGTGGAGATTCAAACGCCAATAGGAGGGTTTACGGCTTCGTTTAGCGACTGGATAGAAGGTGAAGAAGAAATTGTAGTGGAGATTGATGACTGAGAGATTTGGGTATAAATTAATTTTTTTTAAAATAGTTATGAAGAAAAACAGTATATACTGGCAGATGTTGGCGGGAGTGTTTCCATTGTTATTTTTAGGGTTGGGATGTGATTCAACGTCTGACGAACCGGATCCTTTTTTACAGGTTAGCAAAACAGACATCCTGTTCACTGCTGAGGAGGACGAGGCGAATGTCGCTGTGGAGACTAATTATTCCAAATGGACGGTTCTTGTGGATACTGACGGTGAAGGTTGGTGTCTTGTTAAGAAAGATGAAAAAAGAATTATTATTTCCGTATTGAAAAACGAAGGTTTTGTGGAACGTTCGACAACGGTGAGCGTCGAAGGTAAAGGAGTAAAGGCGGAGATTAGCGTTACGCAGGAGGGTAAAAGCGCATTCTTGGAAATCAATACCGAGAGTGTGGTAAAAATTCAGACTGCGGGAGGCAAAGCAACGGTATCTATTGATACGAATCTTTTGAACGACGAATGGGATTTTGAGTTGAATGATGAAACAGCATTGAGTGATTGGTGCGTTATAGAAAAAGGCGATGCACAGTTGGATATTACCGTTAAGCCCAATCCGGGCGTGAATGAGCGCAGCGTTGCTATTGCGTTTACGTCCAAGTGGATAGAAGATGAAATAGACAGAGTGGTTACGCTTACACAGTTTGGTAAAGCTCTTATCTTGCAGATAGCGCCGGGCAGTGGTATGAAAGCGTTTGAAAGTACAGGAGGTCAGGATTATGTAAATGTTGTTACGAATCTTTCGATTGATGAATGGGAATACCTGTTAAGCGACGAAGACGCTTCAGAATGGTGTCATGTGACGAAGAGCGAGGAGGACGATAAACTAATTATTAATGTGGACCCAAATACGGGGACGAGTGTGCGTAACGTTGAGATAACAATGACGGCGGATAAAATAGATGCGGCGAAATATCCGAAAATTGCAGTGATGCAAGCCGGAGTGCCTACTTCTCATTTGTTGCAGGTAGAAGGCAGTACGTGGCATTTTCAAGCTACCGGCGGTAGCGAAACGGTAAATATCAAAACATTAAATATACCGGCAGATAAGTGGGGGTATAAGTTGAGCAACAATTCGAGCGCCTCTTCTTCTTCTTGGTGCGAGGTGACGAAGATTGCCGACAACCAATTGAAGATTCAAGTTAGCGCAAATAAAGAGGCTTATGAGCGCAGCATTGACATAACGGTAACGTCGGATTTAGTAACGGCTGAGCAACAGCCGAAATTTACGGTGAAACAAGCGGCGGCGGGTTCATCATCCGATCCTTTCCTGACGATACAGCCGGCGGATAAAACTATTAGTTTAGCTGCTGCTGCAATTACAAAAACGATTAATGTGGATACTAATATCTCCGATTGGTCTGTTAGCGTGGACAACGCAAGCTGGTGTACAGTTACGAAAGGAACCGGAACTCTTGCCATTTCGGCGTCAAAGAATGAAGGGGCAGCACGTACCGCTAAGGTTACCGTCAAAGCCGGAAGCAACCCCAGCTTGAATGTGGAAATCACGGTGAACCAAGCGGCTGCTACATCCGGATCAGACCCAGGCGAAACAATCAATACTAATTTCTCCATCTCAGGTTATGAGGGTCAAACACTTGAAGTAGCTTTTGTTGACAATAATACCCCAGGTTCATTAACGTTGGATGCAAGTGGTAATGGAGTATTAGCAACGACACATACTCAAGCTCTTACCATTAAAAGTATTAAGGCTACGGGAGGGAGTGCAATTTGGATTGGACGGAAGGAAACCTCGGGGGAAATCAAACTTGCTGTGAATAGTACTACCCACGCAGTACAATGGAGAACAAAAACAGGTGATGCTGCTACGGCATTGATTGGTACGGCGGCGGAATTGTTATTAAAATTTAATGCATCAAGTACTGTAACGACGTATGAGTTTGAGGCGGATATTGATTTAATGGATCAACCATGGACTCCTGTTACTTCAACTTTCTCCAAAACGATAGACGGACAGCATCATAAAATATACAATCTGAATGTGGATTTTGGTGATTTGACTACTCCACAAGGGGGTATAGTTTCAACTCTTACTGGTACTATTAAGAATTTGCATATTGCATCCGGTGAAATTACCATGGCAAGTCGTAGTGGTAGTAGCACTACCAACTATGGGGGCGTTCTTGTAGGGTATTTATCAGGAACAGGAGAAATAATAGGATGTTCCAATGCTGCCAATATAACTAGTCAGGTGGGTTATATAGGAGGTATTTGTGGGTGGGCAAATAGTAACACTAGTAAAATTATAGGTTGTGTCAACTTTGGTAACATCAACGGAAAAACAGGAAATAGAGTAGGTGGCATTGTTAATAGTAATTCCTCCACAATAACAGCCTGTTATAATACGGGTGCCATAACAGGAGGACAATACACAGGTGGTGTTTCAGGATATACAGGTAGTGGTGCTAATTTTTATGCAACCTATAATAAAGGTAAAATTAATTCGACTAATGGTGATAGGGGAGCCGTTTCCGGTCGTTATTCTGCAGGCGCTGGTGAAGCAGTTAACTGTTATTATGATACGAATAGTTGTGATAAAGAACCAATTCCTACTATTAAACCATTTTCATCCGGAAATTGGCCTAAATCCGATGACTCCAATTGGGGTATAGGAGATGGCACAATAGCAGGGAACTATTGGAAGAATCTTGGTAGTTGGAATGAAGGAACTCCGACCTATCCGGCATTATATTGGGAATAAATAGTCAAGTTGAAAAATGAAAGATTTCCGGCAGCTAAAGCTGCCGGAATAAAAAGAATGTATATGAAAAAAACTATAGGCAAGTGTGTTGTTTTGTTGTTGTTTGTGGTTTCCTGCGAGGACAATACAGGATACGAGATTTCTCCCTCTGCCGTTCCCGACAATGTGGCAATGCCCGGGGAGGAATATGTGAACGATTGGATTCGCGTTAAGTTTACGCGGGAAACGGGAGATTACATCCATTTGGCAACCGACAAAAATGGTGCAGTTCAAACGGGAGTAGCAGAAATAGACGAGATGATGAGCCGGTTGGGCGTAACTAAAATAGAAAACGTTTTTTCGGAAGGAGGCAAATTCCGGGAAAGGAGGCGTGAAGCGGGACTTCATTTGTGGTATGATGTTTATACGGGCAATTTATCTCCTATAGCGCAAACCCGCTCAGTGAACACTTTAGCTGAATTGCCGTTTATCACGTTGACAGAGCGTATTCCTGTCTATAAACAGGAAGAATCTGCAGCGGACAAGTATATAAATCAATCCTATTCGCTGGCTTTGGAAGCAAATAGCGGATATGCACCCGAAGCGGAGCCGTACCCTTTCAATGACCCGGAGCTATCCCGCCAATGGTATCTTTACAATCCGGGAAGTGGAACAAGTTCTATAGCAGGCGCCGATATAAATGTTTTTCCCGCATGGAAAAGTGTAACGGGTGGTCGTTCGGATGTCATTGTAGCCGTGCTGGACGGAGGGATTGATTACAATCATCCGGATTTGAGAGCAAACATGTGGGTGAACGCGGGCGAGATAGCAGGCAATGGCATCGACGACGACGACAATGGGTTTGTGGACGATATATACGGTTATAGATGGGGATATAGCAGAACGACAGTGCCTAAGGTAGATCCTTCGGGAGAGATATTGCCTTTGGATCATGGCACACACGTTGCCGGTATTATAGGTGCGGTCAATAACAATGGTATTGGCGTCTGCGGTGTGGCAGGAGGTACGGGCAAGAAAGACGGTGTTCGTTTAATGAGTTGTCAGGTATTCATACCCAATTATAACACAACGAAAACGCCTTATGATTATGGCGAAACTCATTCGGTAGATAAGATAGCGGATGCGTATCCTTATGCAGCAGACAATGGCGCAGTAATCGCTTCGTGTAGTTTTAGCGCCAGTACGAATTCTTACAAAGAGGCTATTAACTATTTTATAAAAAATGCCGGCACGGGCGAAAAGGGCAACCAAACGGGTCCGATGAAAGGGGGTATTGTCATTTGCGCTGCAGCCAATGATGGCGTAGATACCAAGGTGTATCCCGCCGCTTATGAGAAGTGTATATCTGTTGCCGGTCTTTGTTGGAATTATGTGAAAAATACCAGCTCCAATTACGGTAATTGGGTAACCCTTTCGGCATTTTTTGGCAGCGGTTACGGTACGGCAAGTCAGATATACAGCACGTATCCCACAGCCAGCTTGAATGGCGCTCCGGCAGGTTCGGGTTATGGCTATAAGGCGGGCACGTCGCAGGCTTGTCCGCAGGTATCCGGTTTGGCGGCTCTTATCGTGTCAAAATATGGGGGAGCGGGTTTTACACCCGACGACGTGAAAGAACTTTTATTGAATACGGCTCGTAACGTAGATGCATACAATCCCGGCTATGTGGGAAAATTGGGCGTAGGGGTGATTGACGCTTATGCTGCTTTGACGGGCAAAGTTGACGTAGTGGTTGATATGAATCCGGTGACGGATTTAACGGGTGTTTGGGATACCCATTCGGTATCGTTGACGTGGTCCGATCCGAATGGGAGCGGTGTAACGGAATACGATATCTATTGGAGTCAAAATTCATTGGCGGATGTTTCCCCGGAAGCTCTTCCTTCCGGCGTGAAAACAGCGAGAATAAAAAATA